>Ga0307372_10000491_pt1 | contig 70648 bp, 61 predicted proteins | sample OX1MG_FD_202533 | JGI IMG/M metagenome (GOLD analysis project Ga0307372, IMG submission 202533) | Soil microbial communities from Risofladan, Vaasa, Finland - OX-1 | ecosystem: Environmental > Terrestrial > Soil > Coastal area > Acid sulfate soil | place: Finland: Risofladan, Vaasa | collected... | reverse complement strand
TCGCTGCAGCGCGCCAGGTCGAGACTCTCAGTCGCCTGTCCTTTACCAATCTCTCCTCGGTAGTCGGATCAGTCATCGCCCCGGCGTCGTCGAATTTCCGGCAGACAATCGAGATCAACCTCGGTACGAGAGAGGGAGTTGGACCCGGAATGCCCGTCGTTGGAACCTCTGGCCTGATTGGAACCATCATCAGTTCGACCGGTTCCACCTCGGTTGTCGAGCTGGTGCTTGATGCGCATTTTGGTGTCGGTGTGTTGCTTGGTCCGACCTATTTCCGTGCGGTGGGAACCGGAACGGGACTCTCGCTTGAACAGCTTCAATCAACATCGGCGGTCCCTCATGTGGGACAAGTTGCGATCACGAGTGGCCAGGACAACGGCGCGTATCCTCCGGGAATTCCGGTCGGTGCCGTGACCTCTGTCACCAAGAGTGCCTCCGGTCAGCTTGCACGGGTCACGATCTCTCCATCGGTGAACTTTTCTCAGCTCCAGTACGTGTCGGTCCTCCAGTGGCTGGCTCCCGCGTAGCAATGGCGCGCGGAGATCGTTGGGTGCTGTGATGTTTGAAGATCTCACCTGGCTCAAAATCGCCGGCGTCATCCTGATTTCGATGATTGTCCAATATGTGTTCTTGAACCAGATGATGATCTTCGGATCCCATCCCGATCTGATGCTCGTCCTGCCCGTTACGGCCGGGATCATCGGTGGGGCAGAGGTCGGAGCTTTCATGGGATTTTTTGCAGGGATCGCCGCCGATCTTGTGCTGCCGACCCCGTTTGGACTCAGTGCACTTGTTTACGTCGTCATCGGTTACGCCGTTGGATCTTTTGTCTCGTCAGCATTTGGCCATGACTTTTACAACGCGAGAGTCCTTGGGACCACGCTTGGATGTCTGTTTGGCACGCTGTTCTATGCGATCGTCGCGGCGTTCATTGGACAGCCGGGAATCTTGATCTCCCAGCTCGTCGTGACCACCGCTGTCGTCGGACTCGGCGGCCTGATCTTGGCAATTCCGGTATTTCGCATCTGGAGCTGGGCGCTGAGTGACATGCGCAGGTTCAGTTTCGGCTCTCGCATGCCAAGTGGTGGCAGCGCGCTGAGGTGAGATGCGCGCAATGGTAAATCGCAGGCTTCGGTTTCCCCGACGGAGACACACCCCGCACCTTGGTAGACGTGACCTCCAGAGTCGCCTCCGTCGTCTGCGCGCGCCGCGTCCGACGGGTGCGCTGCGTCCGGTTCAATCGATGCGCACAGGCCGACGCTCGGGAGCCTTTGATGAACAACGCGGCGCGCGGATCGGACTCCGGCTGAAGGTCGGGGCTGTGACGGTGCTCGTGCTCTTTGGGTTGCTTGCAGCCAAGCTCTATTCGCTCCAGATCGTCAATGGATCGCAGCTGAATGGCATCGCGAGACAGATCGCTCTCAAAGATGTCGAGGTTCCTGCGATGCGCGGAGAGATCTTTGCGAGGAGCGGGGGATCAGCGGGGGTGCTCGCCGGGAATCATTCGGAGTGGGTGATCTCGATCAGCAAGCAGAACGCCCAGCAAAACCCCCAGGTGATCGGTGCACTCGCAGCACTCTTGCCGGGTGAGACGGTGAGCTCGATCAATCTTGAACTCGCGAGTCTCCAGTACCAGACCTATCAGCCGATACCGATTGCGACCGAGGTCTCGCCGGCGACGGTGCTCTATGTTCAAGAACATCCCGCGCTCTTTCCGGGCGTCATCGCCAATCAGGCCTATGTCCGCACCTATCCCTACGATGGACTTGCCGCGCAGACGCTTGGTTATGTCGGCGACATCAATCTCAAGGAACTCACGGCACTCCAGGGCCAGGGGTACACCGCACAGAGCCAGATCGGCCAGAGCGGACTTGAATCGCAGTATGAGTCCAAGCTGCACGGTGCAGCCGGCATCCAGCAGATCGAAGTTGGACCTGCTGGCAATGCGGTGTCTACGGTCTCGCGCACACCAGCGATTCCTGGCGACAACCTCTATCTCAATATGGATCTCGGGCTCGAGCAGGCAACCGCGAGTGCGCTTGCCAACCAGTTGAGCAGCCTTCGGACCGGAGCCAATGCCGTGGCAGCGGACTTTGGGGCAGCGGTGGTGCTCAACGTGCAGACCGGGGCGGTGCTGGCGATGGCGAGCGAGCCGACGTATAACAACAATGAGTGGATCCCGTACATGTCACAGAAGAACTACTCGACTCTGTTAAACGAGACCGGTCGACCACTCAATAACTATTCGATCGTCGGCCCGGAGGCTCCAGGTTCGACATTCAAGCTCGCGACCGCGACCGCCGCGCTGAATGATGGACTCATTACCGGTTCGACGCTCTATGACGACACCGGGACCTTCACGATCGGAAAACCGCCGAACCTAAAGGTGCTTCACAACGCTGGCGGCGAGGTGCTTGGGGTGATCAATGTCACACTCGCAATCGGAGAGTCAAGTGACGTCTTCTTTTACAACCTTGGTGCGCGTTTTTGTCAACAAAATGTTGGTTGTCCAACACAGATCCAGCAATACGCGGCCAAGTATGGCTTTGGTCTTGATCCAGGCATTGATCTCCCGGGAGCATCTGCTGGTCAGGTCGACAGCCCGCAGCTGCGCACGCTGTTGCACCAGCTCAACCCGGCGGCCTATCCGAACTCGACCTACTACCAAGGTGACAATGTCGAGACCGCGTTCGGTCAGGGTGAGACGCTCGCGACACCGCTCCAGCTCGCAGAGGCCTACTCGACGTTTGCCAATGGCGGAACGCGCTACGCACCACAGATGGTTGCTGCATTCGTCTCGCCCTCTGGCACTGTCACGCGTGTTCTGCCGAAGGTGCTTGGCCATGTGTCACTCCCCGCATCGACCTATCTGCCAATGCTGCAGGGCTTCGAGGATGCGACACAGTACGCGAAGGGAACCGGATATGGCGCGTTCACTGGTTTTAATTTCAAGAGTTGGAACGTCGCAGGCAAGACCGGAACGGCAACCTCGACTGGACTGATTCAACCAACCTCATGGTTTGTTGCCTTTGGTGGACCGCGCAATTCGCCACCCAAGTACGTTGTCGCGGTCGAGGTCGACCAAGGTGGGTACGGTGCTGCGGCATCGGCACCGGTCGTGCGCAAGATCTTTGACTATCTCTATCTTCACAAGATCTCCCCGTTGAGAGTTCCCAAGTAATCACGTCACTTGCGTGCGTAAATCAGGGGGCGTTACCTGTCGATGCGTCCCTGTACTCTCGTCTCGATGTAGGTGAACTCGCCGGTGAGCATCGGCATTGCCTGAGCGATTGCCTCTTTGACCTCGGGGAGTTGCAGTGTCGCGTCGTGGTGTGTCTTGTCGTCCCAGACCTCGCTCGTCCAGATCGTCACCTCATCGGTGACTGATGCACCGACGGTGTACTCGGTGCAGCCCATCTCTTTGAGGCGATCAAGTCCGCTGATCAAGATAGCAACCACCTCATCGCGCCTGCCGGGTTGGGTCTTCATCGATCCGATATAGCCATAGGACATGTGAGGTCCTCCCAATTGGGTCTGGGTTCTCGCCCCGTTGGACCAAGACGCGGAGATGTGTCAGGTCCGCCCGTCGCCAAGGGCGTGAAACCGCTGCTTGACTGGACTATCAGCAGGCTAACAGCGAGACGGGCGACCCGATAGACTGGGAAAAGGATGAATATCAACCTGCGTGGTCGGGCTATCGGCTTGGCCTGCTCAACTATTTTCACCGTCCGAGCTCCACGGCCCCTCCGGTCCGTGTCGCCCCGTTCTGTTGCTCTTGCTGGCGACCGCTCTCGTGTCACTGTTGTGGCCCGACCCAAGAGCGCCCTGGAAGAGGAAAAGTCCGTTTGTTACGACCACCCCCGCGTTGCGCGCACGATGCCTCTGGCTCTTGCATGCGCGCCTACGCCGGTGCCCACCGCATGCCGTTTCGGCGTGCGTGGAAGAAGGGAACACCTCCATGTCCGAATCGATGAGCAATCGAGCAGAGCTCGATCAGCCCACGCACACACCAACTTCGCCTCCAGATGGAGACGAGAGGTCACACACACCGGGTAGTTCCGCCTCGACTCCAAGGATTGGAGATTCGAGGCCAGCTCCTCGCGCAGAGACCGAGACTGGGCCGGTCAAGACCAACGGTCAGTCGGGCGATCCAAATCGCCCGCGGCGTCGCCGACGCGGTGGCAGAGGACGCGGTGGAGCATCTTCCTCTCCCACCTCGCAGCGTCAAGTCCAGACAGAACGTCCTCCAAGCAACGCCACGGGCCCCGTGCAAAAGCCAGCGAATTCCCAAAAAGCCCAGCGCCCCCCCGCACCGGTGCGCGCCGAAACTGGCTCCCAGGGTGCAAATGACGATCTCTTTGTCCCAGCAACAGCTGACTCGACCGCCGAGGACTCCACAGCCCTGCGAAAGCCCGCGAGCTCGCGTTCTGGTGCAAAGAGGCGCCGTGGCAGAGAGCGCAACGGCCGTCCGCTCGGTCGATACCTGATGTGTGTCCATGTCCAGCCCGAGGTCACCCAGATTGCGGTGCTCGAGGGGCGATCCCTGATTGAACATCACGTCGCACGCGCCTCTGACGGCGAGAACCAGATCGATGGAAACATCTACTTCGGCCGGGTCAAGAATGTCCTTCCTGGCATGGAGGCGGCGTTCGTTGACATCGGCACACAAAAGAATGCTGTGCTCTATTGGGGTGACGTCGCCACTCATGGCGAGGAGACCGAAGAGGGCGTCGAGAACGTCAAGCGCATTGAGCACCTTTTGCGACCAGGACAGACCCTGATCTGCCAGGTGACCAAAAATCCGATCGGGCTCAAGGGTGCGAGGCTCACCGAGGAGGTCTCGATTCCGGGCCGTTTCGTCGTGTTGGTTCCCAACAGCGATGTCTCTGGGATCTCAAAGCGCCTCGATGATCAAGAGCGCAGGCGCCTCCGGCGTCTGCTCGATGAGATCCGACCCGCAGGACACGGGATTATCGTACGCACGGCTGCCGAGGGTGTCAGCGACGACGACCTTCGCCGCGACGTCGAGGCACTGCTTGAGCGCTGGTACGAGATCGAGGCACAGGCGAGACGCTCGAGTGCCCCGGTGCTGCTCTATTCCGAGCCGCTGCTCGCACTTCGAGCGATCCGCGAGGAGCTCAATGAGGACTATCGCGGCGTCATCATCGATGATTTTGCACTCTTTGAGCTGGTCCAGGGCTATGTCAATGAGATCGATCCGGCGCTCGCAGACCGCGTCGAGTACTACGACCTCTCTACCGAGGCACTTCCGATCTTTGAGCGTCATCACGTCCATGAACAGCTCCACAAGGCGCTTGATCGCAAGGTATGGCTCGCCTCTGGTGGATCCCTGATCATCGAACGGACCGAGGCGCTGACGGTGATTGATGTCAACACCGGGAAGAACGTCGGCTCATCAAATCTTGAAGAGACGGTGTTTCGCAACAACCTCGAGGCTGCCGAGGAGATTGCCCGACAGCTCAGGTTGAGAGACATCGGTGGAATCATCGTCATTGACTTCATCGATATGGAGATCAAGGTGAACCGCCAGGAGGTGCTCTCGACCCTACGGGCAGCACTCAGTCGAGACAAGACGCCGACGCAGTGTTTTGATATCTCTGACCTTGGACTTGTCGAGATGACGAGAAAGCGCGTCGGCGTCGGACTTGTCGAATCGCTTTCAGATACCTGCCCGATGTGCGAGGGCCGGGGCCTCGTGTTCTCTGGTGATCTCGTCTGATCGTTGCGGGTCGAACCCGAAGACACCTGCTGCTGGGCATCACCCGGGTTCTCGGTGACGCGCCGACTGTGGCGGGGGCACGGTCAGTGAATTCCCTTTTAACGGTTAAAATCTCATGGTTAAGAAGATTTTTCACACTAAAACTTGCTATTCAAGTAGTTAACGGGATCAATAGTGTTCATTGATTCCCGTTAACCGCTATAATTTAAGAAGTTAACAGTAGATTTCTTCTTAAAGAGGTGAATAGTGGTTGTTAAAGGGAATCTCACGGTTCACGATGAGGAGCAACAGCTCGGCGGCCAGCTCCGACGGGCGCGCATCGCCCAGGGCTTTGACCAGGCGACATTGGCGAAAAAGGCTGACGTCTCACTCGCAGCGCTGGCGAACCTTGAGAACGGCAGGGGATCAAGCCTCAAGACGCTGATCAAGGTCGTGCGCGCACTCGGGCGTACGGATTGGTTCGAGACGCTCGCCCCCCAGACCACGGTGAGTCCGATGGCCGCGCTCCGTCAGGCTCGCCGGGGCGATCCTTTGACGGTTCGCCAGCGGGTTCGTCGGGCTGAGACGAAACGGAATGTCAGGGTGCCAAAGAATGACCCTCGTCTTTCAGCGCTGTCTGGCACCAAGACGATCAACTGATGGCCTATCAGCCCGTTGGGGTCATCGAGGTCCGTATCTGGAACATGACGGTGGGCGCGATTGTCTTTGACGACAAGAGCAACCTCTGTGCCTTCGAATACAGCCTCGAATTTCTCTCCCAAAACCTTGAGATTGCTCCTTTGCAGGTGCCAGCGGGCAGGCGGGTGTGGACCTTTCCGACGCTGTCGGTAGAGACCTTCCGCCGTCTGCCGGCGGTGTTCGCGGACAGTCTTCCCGATGACTTTGGAAACGCACTGGTCGATGCCGAGCTTGCACGACAGGGCGTGCAGGCCAACGAAGTCACCTCGCTCGATCGTCTCGCCTACCTCGGCAGGCGTGGCATTGGCGCACTTGAATATCGTCCAGCGAGAGGGGACCTCACACAAAAGGCAACAGCGGTCGAGATCTCTGAGCTGGTCATAGCGGCGCGCTCGGCCTTGCGCGGTCGTTTTGACGGAGATGAGGATACACAGATCGCGCTCACTCACCTGATCCAGGTGGGTACATCAGCTGGCGGTGCGCGCGCGAAGGCCGTCATCGCCTGGAACCCGGCGACCAATGAGGTGCGCTCGGGACAGGTGGATGCACCCGCCGGGTTCGAGCAGTGGCTGATAAAGCTCGATCTCGTCGACACAGTGCAGCCAGGTCATGGCTATGGATATGGCAGGATCGAGTACGCGTATCACCTGATGGCTCGCTCGGCAGGGATCGCGATGTCCGATTGCCGGCTTCGCGAAGAGAGCGGGCGAGCACATTTCATGACTCGCCGGTTTGATCGGATCGCTGACGACAAGGTTCATATCCAGACGCTCTGCGCGATGGGCCACCTTGATTATCGCCAACCAGGTGCCCACTCATATGCCCAGTATCTGCAGGTCATAGATCGACTTGGTCTTGGTGACGAAGCTCTCGAGGAGGGATTTCGTCGCATGGTCTTCAACCTCTTGGCAGCCAACTTCGATGATCACACCAAGAACTTCTCCTTCTTGATGACAAGAGACGGGAGCTGGGGACTCGCTCCCGCGTACGACGTGACGCACTCGTACAACGCGCAGGGTAGGTGGGCGAACCGGCATCAGATGTCAGTCAACGGCAAATTTGCTGATATCACGATGCTTGACATCGCTGAAGTTGCGGACCGTTTTATGGTTCCTGGCTGGCGCGACATCGTCGCTCAGGTTCAAGAGGCAGTGCGTGACTGGCCCAATTTTGCCCAACAGGCAGGGGTGGACCAGCAACGTGCAGAGGCCGTGGCGAGCGACATCGCGCTCTTGGCACCTCTGGCAAGATGAATAGGTGAGGCTTGGTCCCAGCGATCATCTCGAGCGCCCGTATCTGTCGAAAAGGCCCCCCTCGGTCGACCAACAGTGAAAACGGAGCACCCATTCCGTGGGTAGACTGTCCGTCTTATGTATGCCGTGATCGCAACAGGTGGAAAGCAAGAGCGTGTCGAGGTTGGCTCGCGTATCGAAGTCGAGCTGCTTGCAGCGGCAACTGGCGAAGAGGTGAATTTCGCGCCCGTTTTGCTCGTCGATGAGTCAGGCGTTGTCTCCCTGCCCGCCGATCTTGCAAAGGCTGTCGTCGCAGGTCGTGTGGTGGGTGAGTCCAAGGGACCCAAGATCACCGGCTTCACCTACAAGGCAAAGGCTCGCGGACGTCGTCGCTATGGACACCGTCAGCATTATTCAACCGTTGAGATCACCAAGATCGCAAAGACGAAGACCGCCGCGAAAGCAAAGGCGTAGGAGGACGAGATGTCAAAGACCAAGGGTGGCGGTTCGACGCGAAACGGTCGCGATTCAAACGCACAGCGTCTCGGTGTCAAGGCCTCCGATGGCATGCTGGTGACGGCGGGTTCGATCATCGTGCGTCAGCGCGGTACGCATTTTCACCCCGGACAGAACGTGCAGCGCGCCGGTGACGACTCGCTGTTTGCGACCTCGCATGGCAAGGTTCGCTTTGGCGAGCGACGTGGACGTCGACTTGTCGATGTCCTCCCCGTCGAGGGCTAAGAGTCCCAACTTCTCTCTGCACGAGATCGTGCGGGGTCATCACCTGTGCTGACCAAGCGGTCATACGGCAGGTATCTGCGATGCCGGCTTGGCATCATTTTTTGAGTTGAGGAAACAATGGCAAGCTTCATTGACGAGGCGCAGGTCCATGTAAAGGCAGGCGACGGCGGAGCCGGCGCGGTGGCCTTTCGACGAGAGGCGCATGTCTCTCGCGGTGGACCAGATGGAGGCGACGGAGGCAACGGTGGCGACGTCTACCTTGAGGCCTCTACGAACGTTGTCTCGTTGCTTGGATTTCGTGACCATCCACACCGGCGAGCAGAAAACGGAGTGCATGGCTCTGGCGGAAAGCGTTTTGGAAAAAGCGGTGAGCACACGGTTACCTATGTTCCCGAGGGCACCGTCGTACACACTCTCGATGGTGCGGTACTTGCTGATTTGGCGATCGCAGGAGATCGACTGCTCGCTGCCGAGGGTGGCAGGGGAGGACGCGGCAACGCGCGTTTTCTGACCAACAGGCTTCGCGCTCCAGCATTCGCGGAACAGGGAGAGGTCGGCGAGGAGCGCTGGCTGAACCTGGAGCTCAAACTGCTCGCCGACGTCGCGCTCGTCGGATTTCCAAACGTCGGCAAGTCGACGTTGATCTCGAGGATCTCGGCTGCAAAACCAAAGATCGCCGACTATCCCTTCACCACTCTTGAGCCCCATCTTGGTGTCGTGCGCGTCGGGGGGCGCAGCGAAAATGGTGCCGAATACACCGTCGCGGACATCCCTGGACTGATCGAGGGAGCGAGCGAAGGCAAAGGTCTCGGGTTCCAGTTCCTCCGACACATCGAACGCGCCCGCGCGCTCGTTCTCCTGATCGACCTCCATCCTCACACTGAGCGTCCTCCACGTGAGCAGCTCGAGGTGCTCCTCGAAGAGCTGCGTCGCTATCGTCCCGAACTGCTCGAGCGCCCACGCATCGTCGTCGGATCGCGACTTGACCTTGCAGGTGACCCTTGTCCTGAGCTGTCGAGCTATGACGGCGAACTTGAGATCTCGGCGATGACGGGTGCTGGGCTTGACGAACTTACGCATCGACTCGCAGCGATGGTGACTCGCGTGCGCCAGGAACGTCCGTCGCGATCGACCGCGCCAGTACTGCATCGTCCCGTCGCAGAGGGTTTTGTGATCTCGCGTTCTGATGACGGATTCGTCGTCGCCGGTCGCGACGTGACGCGCGCCGTGGCGCTGTCTGACCTGACCGATGTCGATGCCCTTGCCCACGTGCATCGTCGGCTCAAACGTCTCGGCGTTGACAAGGCGCTTTCCAAGGCAGGCGCGCGTCCAGGTGACCCAGTAACGATCGGGAACCTCAGCTTCACCTACGAGCACGAGGACTAACCCAAGCTCGTCCTCCTCATTCCCGTGATTCTTGAGTTCATCTAGGGTAATGATGTGATCTTGGAAAAGAACCTGGCTCTGGTGACTCTGGTTGCACGCGTCCGGTGCAAGCGATGATCGTCGTCGTGAAGATCGGCACCTCATCGGTTACCACCGCCGAGGGACTGGTCAATCACGAGGCAGTCAAGCGGCTGAGTCGTGAGGTCGGATTGCTTCGGCGCGAGGGACATGAGGTCGTCCTTGTCTCCTCCGGGGCGGTTACGGCTGGAGTGGCGACGCTTCGACCAGATGGCGGACGTCCAACCGACGCGATCACCCTTCAGGCACTCTCTGCAGTCGGTCAGCCGAGGTTGATGCGCGTCTATGACGATGCTCTCCAAGAGGAGGGACTCATCGTCGCGCAGGTGCTTTTGGTGCCAAATGACTTTGGAGAGCGTCGCCAGTATCTGCATGCGCGCGCGACGCTGCTTCGTCTGTTGGAACTCGGTGTGGTCCCTGTTGTCAATGAGAACGACGCGCTCGCGGACGACGAGATCCGATTTGGTGACAACGACCGCATCGCCGCACTCGTGGCGAACCTGATCGGAGCAGAGCTGATGGTGTTGCTCACCGATACGCCAGGACTCTACGACCAGGACCCGCGTTACGCAGAAGATGCCCTGCTCGTTGAGGAGGTTGTCGAGTTCGATGATGCACTTGAACGCGCCGCAGGCGGACCAGGCAGCGCGAACAGCAGCGGGGGTATGGCCTCAAAGATTGCTGCCGCCAGGATTGCCTCGTGGTCTGGCGTTCGTGTTGTCATCGCGAAATCCGACCGGCCCTCGGTGGTTGCCGATGCGGTGCATTCAGTGCCCGGTGTCGGAACGGTGATCGCTGCTCGGGAGCGAAGGATCCCTGCGCGCAAACTCTGGATCGCCTTCGCGCTGCCAGCTTCGGCGCGCGTCAGCGTCGACGCGGGAGCAGCCGCTGCACTTGTCGAACGCGATGCATCGCTCTTGCTGGCTGGAGTGCATGGGTGCACGAGCGAGTTCTCCGTCGGGGACGCGATTGAGGTGGAGGACCTCGACGGGAGTGTCTTTGCAAAGGGCATCGCGCGACTTTCGAGTGCTGAGGTCAGGGCTCATCTTGAGGCGAGCGGGACCACAGAGCGAAGCCGCGAATCAGGTGAACTGATCCATCGTGACGATCTCGTGGTGCTCCTTGGAGCGATTGCGCCACGGAACAGCTAGCGCACTGAAAACTCAATCGAGCGGCTCAGCGATTTGGGCAATCGGCCCGTCTTGGTAGTATCTGTCATGAGTCTGCAGGGAATGAACGAGCTTGGACAAAGAGCAAAGCAGGCCGCCTATATCCTTGCCGGCTCCTCTCGGGCGACAAAGGACGACGCTCTTTGCCGGGCTGGCGCGGCTCTTGTTGAACATACCGAGACGATTCTTCTCGCAAATGAGGTCGATGTCGCAACGGCCCGTGCCTCTTTGGTGAGTGAGAGCGTTATCGATCGGCTCCGTCTTGATGACTCGCGCATCGAATCGATGGCAAAGGGGCTCCGTGACGTCGCAGCGCTTGATGATCCTGTCGGCGAGGTCGTCGATGGTTCAGTTCGCCCGAACGGACTTCGTATCCGGCGCGTACGCGTCCCGTTCGGTGTCGTCGGCATCATCTATGAAAATCGACCCAACGTCACCTCCGATGCGATGGGGCTCTGTCTGAAATCTGGCAATGCAGTGATGCTGCGTGGTTCGGCTGGAGCGCTCGAATCAAACCGGGCGATCGTCAAGGCGCTTCGCGAGGGAGTTGTCTCCGCAGGACTGCCCGAGGACGTGGTTGTTCTTGTCGAAGATGTGAGACACGAGACGGTAGATGAATTTGTCCGACTGAGAGAGAGTATTGATCTGTTGATTCCACGCGGCGGTCCATCGCTGATAGCGATGGTTCTTGATCGCGCGATCGTTCCCTACATCATCGATGGCGATGGCAACTGTCATGTCTACGTGGATGCATCTGCCGATCTTGATATGGCAGAGCGCATCATCATCAACGCAAAGATGCAACGACCGAGTGTCTGCAATGCGATGGAGTCACTCTTGGTGCACAGAGACATTGCCGAGGTGCTCCTCAAACGCCTTGACCGTTCGCTTGATGGCGTTGAGCTTGTTGGAGATGCTCGCACACGCATTGCAATTGCGCGTGCGGGTACGGCGACTGAGGAGGACTACGCGACGGAATTTCTTGATCTGCGTCTTGCGATTGGGGTCGTTGACTCAATCGATGAGGCGATCAGACATATCCGTCGCTACTCGTCTGGCCACTCGGAGGCGATCGTGACGAACGATTACGCCAATGCGAGCCGGTTCGTCAACGAGGTCGATGCCGCAGCGGTCCTCGTGAATGCCTCGACGCGCTTTGTCGATGGGGGAGAGCTTGGACTCGGCGCGGAGATCGGTATCTCCACCCAGAAACTCCATGCGAGAGGACCGATGGGCCTTCGCGAGCTGACCTCATTGAAATATGTGATCGAGGGAGATGGGCAGGTGCGCTCGTGAACCCAACCTTTCGATTCAGTGACATCAAGAGCGTCCGGGATGCGCTCGCGAGCGTGGGTTATCTGTGTGATGACGCAATCGCGACCGTTCTCTATCTTGCTGAGCGGCTGCAAAAACCGATCCTCGTGGAGGGACCTGCAGGGACCGGAAAGACCGAACTCGCAAAGTCACTCGCGCTTGCGCTCTCATCTCGTCTGATCCGTCTGCAGTGTTATGAGGGTCTTGATGAGTCCAAGGTCCTCTATGAGTGGAACTATCGCAAACAGCTGCTGCGCATTCAGGTTGAGCGCAACGAAGAGGACACTCCTGGTACTGATCATCAAGGCGAGTGGCATCGCATCGAAGGTGACATCTTCTCTGAAGAGTTCCTCCTGGAGCGCCCGGTACTTGAGGCAATACGTGCCGAAGATCCGGTCGTGCTCTTGATCGACGAGGTCGACCGCGTCGAGATCGAGACCGAGGCGCTCTTGCTCGAGGTGCTCTCGGAATACCAGGTGTCGATCGCCGAACTCGGGACTGTGCGTGCCCGCCAGATTCCGCCCGTCGTGCTCACCTCGAATGGAACGCGAGAACTCTCAGAGGCACTCAAGCGACGCTGTCTCTATCTGTATCTTGATTACCCGAGCCAAGAACGCGAGCGCGAGATCGTCATCAGCAAGGTTCCCGAGATCTCCGAGCGACTCGCGGATGAGGTCGTACGTGTCATCGGTCTGCTGCGGTCGCTTGATCTGCAAAAGCACCCGTCGATCTCAGAGACCCTTGACTGGGCGCGCACACTGATCGTGCTCGGTATCGAGCATCTTGATCGGGAGACCACCTCATCGACGTTGAACATCTTGTTGAAATATCGCGAGGATATCGATCGTGCACAACGAGAGCTTCTCGGGCTCGTCGACAAGCCCCGCGCCTAGAGAGGACCCAGGCAACAATGCTTGACGTTCTGTCCGGTTTTGTCGATGAGCTTCGCGCGTCCGGCCTGCCGGTATCGGTGACCGAGACGATCGATGCTGCCGATGCGCTCTTGGTCATCCCGCTTGATGATGTGGTCGCGTTGCGCGCGTGCCTGAGTACGACACTCGTCAAGTCTTCTGATCATGAGGTTGCCTTTGACCGAGTCTTTGAACTGTTCTTCTCGCTGCGTGGCCCAGCACGACCTGTGGATGGTGAGATTTCGGTCGAGGCTGATCTTCCCGGTGTCGAAGAGGTCTTTGTCCCCGGACGCTCTTCGGGTGATCGGCGAGCAATTGACCCTAAGGAGCTTCGCGAACGTGCGCGCGGGGCACTTTCGAGCGGGGACGAGCACCTGCTCGCAGAGACCGCTCAACAGGCAGTCGAACTCTATGGTGCCGTCGAGTCCGCTCGTCCAGTCGGTGTTGCCTACTACCTGCAAAAGACCCTGCGCGGGCTTGACCTTGAATCAATTCTCAAAGAGTTGCTTGCGAGTTTGCTCACCGATACCCGACCGGGTGAGCGTTTCGGCAACGACGGGTTGCACAGCAACCTTGTTCGCAGTGAACTCAACCGTCACGCCGAAGCGCTTCGCGAGGAGATCAGACGCGAGATTGCGCGCCTATTAGTCAATGAACGCGGAGCTGGAGCGGTCGCCAAGAGCATGCGGCGCCCACTCGTTGAGGATCTCGATTTCATGCACGCAAGTGCAGATGACCTCGTTGCGATGCGAAAGGCGATCTATCCACTTGCTCGGATACTTGCTTCGAGGCTCGCTCATCGCAGGCGACATCGCCGACGCGGACCGCTCGATGTACGTGCGACGATTCGCAGATCACTGTCGAGTGGCGGAGTACCGCTCGAGCCGAGATTCAAGAATCCCCATCCCAGCCGGCCCGAGATCTACGTGCTCGCCGATATCTCTGGCTCGGTCTCTGCCTTTGCAAGGTTCACGGTGCATCTTGTCTATGCAGTAGCGGAACAGTTCTCGAATGTCCGTTGTGCGGTCTTTATCGACGGCGTCGACGAGGTGACCGGGATCTTTCGGCGCGCTGCATCGATCGAGGAGGCAATTGCCGATCTCGGAGAACAGGCAGACGTCGTGGATGCTGATGGGCATTCAAACTATGGGAGCGCCTTTCGACTCTTTGCCGAGCGTTACGGCCAGTCACTTACCAAGAAGACGAACCTGATCATTCTCGGAGATGCCAGAGGGAACTATCACTCTGGTGAGGCCGAGATCCTCCAGACGCTCAGGCGCCGTTCACACCGCGTCTTCTGGCTTAACCCCGAGCCGCGTTCGTATTGGGGAACAGGGGATTCGATCATCGGCGAGTACGCACCGCACTGTGACGGGGTGTTTGAGTGTCGCACCCTTCGCCAGCTCAAGGACTTTGTTGACTATCTGGCCTGACGGGTAAGTGCGACCATGACCACTGGTCGTCACATCGCATGGCTAGCGTGAGAGATGTGTCTCAACCCGATGATATCGATCAAATAACCGAGGAACGTTTTCGCCTCGCGCTTGGAAACTTTGCCACGGGAGTAACGATCATTACCTCGACCGATGATGGAGAACCCGTCGGGATGTCGGCGAGCTCGTTCACCTCGGTCTCGCTCGATCCGCCGCTGGTGAGCTTTTGCGCAGCACTGACCTCGACGACGTATCCGCGCATCTCTGCATCCGAGCGGTTTTGTGTGAATGTGCTCTCGGAGTTCCAAGAAGATATCGCTCGTGGGTTCGCGCAACGCGACGTCGAACGTTTCGCCAATGTTCCCTTTAACGATTCCCCACTCGGATCGCCAGTTCTCAGCGGAGTTGTTGCGTGGATTGATTGTTCGATTGAGGCAGAGCACCGTGCGGGCGATCACCTGATTGTCGTTGGACGAGTCCGAGCGTTGCATGTCGAGTTTCAGCGACTTCCACTTCTGTATTTCCGCGGACAGTTTGCGACCGAGCTGCCGATCTCCCGTGATATTGATACGTGGGCCACCGAGTGAGTAGATCTCATGCAGGTCAGGAACTGGGCGCCGAGGTCACCAGGGTCGAGTCGCCGGACATTGCGACGGGAACCCGACTCGTCATCGTGCGCCACGGTGAGGCGTGGTGCAATCTCGAACAGTTCGTCGGAGGACCCAAGAGCTGTCGGGGTCTTACCCCACGCGGCGTACGTCAGGCAGAGGTGCTCCGTGAACGACTGGTTCGAACCCAAGAGCTCAGTGCCCCTGATGCGATCTGGACGAGCACTCTGCCGCGGGCGATCGAGACTGCCGAGATCGTCGCCGATGGATTCCCGAATACCGATGTACAAAGAAGCGGTGGACTTGATGAGCGCGATGCCGGTGAGGCTGACGGTCTCTCCTGGCTTGAGATTCCAGAGCGCTACGGAAGGTCGTCGACCCCGGGCGATGAACCACATCAGCCCCTCGCGCCTGGTGGTGAAACCTGGGTCACCTTCATTGATCGTGCAGAGGCCGAACTGACGCGCCTTGCGCGTGAACACTCGGGAGCGTTGACGCTGGTGGTCGCGCACGGCGGGATCATCGATGCATCGTTGATTCGGTTTCTGAGTCTCCCCGAGCATGGTTCACAGATCCGCCTGCACGCGGAGCACACCTCGATGACCGAGTGGCAGTTCACGGGAAGGCGCTGGCGGCTCGTGCGTTACAACGATGCCGCGCACCTGCACGAACCCGAGCACGCGACAGAGCTACTCGCGCCACCTCCGGAGTGGGTTCACACCGAGCGCTGATTTGGCTCTGGGATCGTCGATCGCTGTCGCAAAGCGAGTATCGGCGACATTCGTCCAGATCGGGCGACATCTCTAAAAGCGATCAAATCTATCGTTTTAAACTCTTTGACAGATTTACCGTGGTCAGGGATACTGGATCTGTCGCCGGAACAGGAGAAGGCGTTCACTACCTGAAAGGAGCAGACCAATGGCAAGTTCCATTGCGAACCGTCAGGACACCATCGCAGTAGAGGGCGAGAGCCTGAGTGTTGCCACGGGCACCAAGGCAGTCATCGACAACACCTGGTCGGTGCTCTCTTTTGTCCTCTCGAGCGAGGCCGAATGGCCTGGCTACGACGCCGACGAGGCCTAAGGCTTCGTTGACACCTGCAGCGCCATCCTGGCGCTGCGCTTTGCAGGCGTGAGACCTCAGCGCTGCGAAGTCAACCGATGAGATCGAAGTCGCCCAGTCCCATCGCCTCTGCGATGCGGCTGGGCGGTTGTTTTTCCGCCCGCTGGTCAGATCGCTGTGTGGACCGGTTGACTTGTCAATACAGGTCGTTTTTGGTGCGGTCTCAGCAGGTGTAGTCGGGATCGAGCCCAAACGGGGCATTCGAGGTCCCGGGAGTCTCTTGCAAGATCCATGGCACGCCGCCAGCAAAGGCATCGACACTGGTTGTCCCGCGATAGATGGCGGTTCCCGCGCACCAGCTGGTAAGTGTTGTCGGCGAGGGAAGCGTTTTGTCAGAGTACGGGGGACCTGTCCACGGCGCGCCTGCGATCCACAGCGGGAGTGGTCCGCTGGCCCTTGGAACATAGCGGCCGACGATCTTTGGAAACTGCAGGCTCGAAGAGTAGATACCGACCTCGATCCCAGCCGCGCGAAGCGCATCGATCGCTCCCTGCACGGTAGCCGCATTGAGTCGCGTCGAGCCTGACCAGAACTCATTTGCTCCAAAGTTGGAGAAGGCGGTTCGCGAGAGCGTCTGGTTCTCGACGTCGACCCACCAGGTGACAGCATGCACATCCTGTTGGTTGGCATAGAGCACCGCTTGGTGCGCGCCGTTGTATCCGTAGTTATAGGCAATGCACTCAAGACGCGCGTTGCCCGTCAAGAGGCCACACGATCCCCTCGGTCCTGTTGCATAGAGCCGTGTCGCTTCGACATTGGTCCCTGGAGCATTGAGGAAGAGATAGAGCTGATACGAGGCGCCGTTTGGCCCTGCTGCATGTGTCGCCCACGAGGCGGCAGCCGCGAGGCATGGATTGTTCGCGCTATCGAGCCAGCCGGCGACTTCGAGGATGCTGATCGCAGAGCTTGCCGGCACCTTCGACTGCAAATTTGGAGAGCCGGGCTTTTTGCACTGAAAATTGCTTATGTCATAGCCAAAGGCTTGATGGGGAAGGGGCACATACGAGGCGGTGGTGGTCGCGATCGTTGGGAACATTCCGACGACTGTTGTTGGAGATTTGGGCGGATTGCGCAGGTCCGAACCGTGGAATCCCGCGTCACCGAACAGATAGATGCGACCCGTTCCTGTTGTCAGCCAGTAGCCGTTCCCATCTTTGGTCGCAACAAAACCAACGACCGGTTGTGTCAACCGGCGGTGCACCGTCGACCCAAGGAAGCGGGCGTCGCCAAAGTTGAAGACCGCGCCGCGTGCATTGCACAGCCAGTAGCCACTGCCGTCGGATGTGGCCTGGATCGCGACGATCGGACTCTTGCTGCGATAGGTCCAGGTTCCGTGCAGGTCCTTGGCATCTCCAAAAGGAATCACGACACCGTCTGTCGTGACGAGCCAGTACCCACCACCATCTGGCGTCGGCGTGATCGCTGCGATTGGCCGGTGCGTTGATACGCCGATGGCCGAACCACAAAAGGCAGCGTCTCCATAGTTGAAGACACCCCCGGTAGGAGTGACCGTCCAGTAGCCCTGAGCGTCTGGTGTTGCGCTGAACGCGCGGATTCGTCTCGACCCGCCGCCTAACGCGAGGCGTGGGGAGCCATAACTGAACGCGTCGCCGTAGGGAAAGACATCGCCAGTAGTTGAGAAGATCCAGTATCCAAGTCCATCTGCGGTCGAAGCTCCGCCAAGGACTCGCGTTGGAGCGTTTTGAGAGACGCGCGACCCAAAGAATCCGGCTCCGCCGAAGGTCTGGACATCGCCTGCCGAGGTAACAAGGTCATAGGTGGGCGTTGGCGGGGTAACGGGAAGCGTTGTGCTCGTTGTCGAACTGGTACTTGTCGTGGTCGGACTCGCAACCGTTGTCGTCGTTGAACTCGTACCCGTTCCCGTGGGCCCAGCGAGTGTCGTCGTCGTGGTCGGACCTGACGTCGTGGTCGGACTCGTCGTCGTGGTCGGACTCGTCGTCGTGGTCGGACTCGTCGCCGTGGTCGTTGATGTCGTGGTCGTGGTCGTTGTCGTCGACGGAGAAACGGGCGCGGGCTCACACGACGTCAACGTCGTTGAGATCTTCGAAGTCACAGCAGCGCTTGTTGAGCTCTGCGCGGGCACGAGCAGGCTACCGAGAACGAGTAGTCCCATTGTGACCGTGCGGGCTCGTCGGATACCCCGAGCCAGGATCATCAGGTTCTCAAAAGCTCAGCAACTCTGAATGCGAGGTCGATGGACTGTATTGCGTTCAGTCTTGGGTCACAGGTCGTCGTGTAGCGCAGCGGAAGATCAGCCTCGAGGATCTCTTCGACGCCGCCGAGACACTCGGTGACGTTGTCACCGGTGAGTTCGACATGCACGCCTCCTGGCCAGGTTCCCTCTTCGCGGTGCACTCCAAAAAAGCCGCGGATCTCTCCAAGCACGTCATCGAAATGACGTGTCTTTCGTCCGTCTTCAGTTGAGAAGGTATTGCCGTGCATCGGGTCACACTGCCAGACGACGGGGTGACCAGCGTCGGTCACGCAACGCACAAGGGGAGGCAAAAGCGCCGATACGCGATCGACGCCAAGTCTCGTTGTGAGCGTGAGACGACCCGGAATGCGCTCGGGGTTGAGTCGCTCACAGAGCGAAAGGACCTCGTCCTCGGTGGTGGTCGGTCCCAGCTTTACGCCAATTGGGTTCTTCACACCGGCAAGAAAGTTGACATGGGCGCCGTCGAGCTGGCGGGTGCGCTCGCCGATCCACAACAGGTGAGCTGAACAGTCGTACCAGTCGTTGGTCAATGAGTCGCGCCTCGTCAGTGCCTCTTCGTAGTCGAGCAAAAGCGCCTCGTGGCTGGTGAAGAACTCGACCTGCTGGATCGTTGCCTCTGCGCGAAGGTCAATGCCACAGGCGCGCATGAATGCAAGTGCTCTGTCGATCTCGCCGGCGATCGCCTCGTAGCGACGCCCCTCCGCGCTATGCGCGACGAACTGCTGGTTCCACGCGTGCACCTGTGAGAGATCGGCAAATCCACCCTTGGTGAATGCGCGCAAGAGATTGAGTGTCGAGGCCGACTGGTTATATGCGCGAAGCATCCTCGTTGGATCGGCGATGCGGGCTGAGGGGATCGGAGCGTCATCATTGATGATGTGCCCGCGAAACGATGGTATTTCGACACCACCGACGAGCTCGGTCATCGATGAACGAGGCTTTGCGAATTGGCCAGCGATCCTTCCGATCTTCACAACAGGTAATCCCGCGCCGTAGGTGAGCACGACAGCCATCTGCAAGATCACCTTGAGTTTGTCGCGGATGCCATCAGCGGAGAACTCTGCGAACGATTCTGCACAGTCGCCCGCCTGCAACAGGACAGCCTCTCCTCTGGAGACCGAGGCGAGCGCTTTTGTCAGCGTGCGGGCCTCTCCGGCAAAGACGAGTGGTGGGTAACTGGCAAGTTCAGCTGTGGACTCCTTGAGCGCCTGTTCGTCTGGCCACTCTGGCATCTGCGACGCGGGAAACTCACGCCAGCTCGATGGGGTCCAATTCGCCTGGGCTGGTGTGGTCGGGGTGGAGCGATCTCCGGCACGATCTGGAGCCATTGCTCTAGCCTAGGCAATATCACGGTGATGTCCGGCGCGTGGCGTTGCGTTGGTGCTGTGTTGACGCTTCGCGCGTAGGCTGGCGAGGTGATATCTCTTACACCGGCACCAGGATCGCGTGCCGTTTCGAGCGCAATGACCAGCTGTCCCAAATGAGCCGGAAGGTCGGAATTTTTGGCGGAACCTTCGATCCGGTGCACGTGGGGCACCTCGTTACCGCCGTCAATGCGCGCGCTGCACTTGATCTTGATGTGGTGCTGCTCGTCGTTGCCAACGAACCGTGGCAAAAGGTCGGTGGACGCGCTGTCACACCTCCAGCTGACCGTCTTGCGCTCGTTGAGGCGGCGGTGAGTGACTGTGAGGGAATCGAGGTCTGTGATCTTGAGATCAAGCGGGGTGGATCTTCCTACACGATCGACACGGTCAACGAGCTGATCGCGAACGAGTCCGACATTTTGTTGACGTTGATTGTCGGAGCTGATGTGGTTCCCAATCTCGAGAGCTGGCGGGCAGCCGACGAGCTCAAGCGGTGCTGTCATCTTGTTGTGGTGAACCGCCCTGGCTCTCGTCTCGCTGCTGGTGAGGAACTCGAGAACCAGCTCGCTGGTTGGAATGCCCAGGTGATCGAGGTTCCAGCGCTCGAGGTGTCAAGCACCGATCTCCGTGATCGGGCCGCATCTGGGCGCCCGCTTGATTTTTTGATTCCCGACGGTGCAATCCGCGTGATCAGAGATCGCGGGCTGTACGCTTTAGACAGATGAGGGACACGACATCATAAATGCGCAAAAGAAACGTGAAGTAGTAGTTCCTTGTCGCTAGATTTCGCTCGCCTCGCTGCCGAGGCCGCTACCGCGAAAACCCTTGAAGAGACCATCATCCTTGACGTCTCCGAGCTGATCGGGATCACGGAGTACTTCATCGTCACCGCTGGACGCAATGAGCGACAGGTGCGTTCGATCGTCGATGAGATCGGCTTTCGCTGTCGCGATGCAGGACTTGGTCCACCACGTCAGATCGAAGGTCTCCAGGACGGTAAATGGGTCCTCGTTGACTATGGATCTTTTGTCGTGCACGTCTTTGACGCGGAGTCGCGTGCCTATTACAGCATCGAGCGGCTCTGGTCCGATGCAGAGCGAATTCCCCTTACCTGTGAATTGAAGGCCGCAGCGAACGATCGATAGCTCCGAGCATTCGGTCGTGCCATTGATTATTCGCTCAAAGTTACGGCGTATGAACGCGCGCGATTCGAGCGCTAGCAATCCTGACGGGGATATTTTATCCGCGTGGAATCAATGACGCATAGGACGCAGCCGTTACGGGCGCGCGGGTCGCAGTCTCGGTTGGCAGATACGCGTAGGTGAGTTGGCCAGCCATCGCAAACTGAATGCCCTTGATCGTCGAAAGCGCTGGACTGTTCATCAAGGTAAGGACAATCTGGCCATACGCGAGATAGAGCGACGGGCCAAAAAGATTGTTGATGAACTGGACATCGAGATTGACCGTGAGGATATGTGTAGTCGCGGTGTAGGTGCTTGTCAGCCCCGGTTGGGAGTTGAGCAGGGTGGCGATGCCCTTCCCCTCACTCGTAAGAGGCCCGTTGTCAAGATCGAGTAGAAGCTCGTTCGCAGTTGCCTCGACAAGTGAGTATCCAAAACCCGATCGATGCACAGCAACGAGATTCTCGCGCCTGACGAAATACAGCGTGAGCTTGGTCGAGGTTCCGCCCGGACTGTTCGGCATTGCCTGGGGGACATAGGCAGGAAGATCGGTGAGTGGATGGGCAACCGTGTCAATCGGGACGCCACACGCTCCAAGTCCGAGCGCGAGTATGACAAGCACGACGGCGCGCTTTGATCGGCTGAACTTTGGCCGTGACGGCGCGTTGCCCGGCCGGTTGAGCACGTGCTGTCTTTGGCGGGCGAGCATCATTGTTCGGACTCCGGAAGCTCTTCGATGATCAGTCGTGGCAGTTCGATGACAAATCGGGATCCCGTCGGAGCGTTGACCTCTGCCCAGATCGCTCCACCGTGGAGCTTGACGTGTTCGGTGACGAGAGCGAGGCCAAGTCCGGTGCCTCCACCGGTGCCTCTTTGTCCCGCGATCGAAGCAGCGCGTGCAAATCGATCAAAGATCCGCGAGCGATCCTCTTCGGGAATGCCCGGGCCCTCGTCCTCGATTGTGACGCGCACGAGTCCCTCATCGCCCTTTTCAATCGTGACGCGTGTCGCACCGCCGGCATAGCGTTCTGCATTCTCCAAGAGGTTGGCAATGATTCGCTCGAAGCGCCGCTTGTCGGCAAAGACCTGCCAGGTAGAGACCTCGGGATCTGCCTCGATCGGAGGTGGGGTTGAGGTCGAGCGGTGAAGCGAGCGGGACACGAGTTCGACGATGTAGACCTCTTCACCCTGAAAGTCGGCCATTCCCGCGTCGATGCGCGAGATCTCGAGGAGGTCGGCCACCATGCGCTGGAATCTGCGCACCTCCTGACTGAGCAGCGCGAGCGCCTGGGAAGACCGTGGTGGAAGTTCATCGCTGTGTGACTCGAGAATCGATATCGAAGAGCCAAGCGTCGTCAGCGGTGAACGAAGTTCATGACTGACATCAGAGGCAAAGCGCTCTTCTCGTTCGAGTCGGTCCTGGAAGAGATCGACCATCCGGTTGAACGAGTTGGTCAAGACCGCAAGGTCGCTCTGGCTCGATGTCTCGATTCGTGCGTCAATCTGTCCCTCGGAGATCTGACGGGCCACCTCGGAGACATCGCGCAACGGTCTCAGCGCACGTCTTGCAGCCCAGCGACCAAGGATGAGTCCGACAAGTGTCGTCAGCGTGGCCGCAGCGACGAGTGCGGAGAGGAGCGAGTTCAGTTCGTTCTGGGCTTGGGACACCGGAAAGACCTCGAAGTACTGCGCGACGTAGGTAGGCGCATTGATCGGTTGGCCCACCGCGATGTACACCTGACCGTTCGAGGGAAGGACGAAGATCTGCTCTGCGGGGACACCGATCTGCACTGACTTGCGCAGGCTGAGCGGCAGGTCTGCAGGGTTCAAGATGGAAAGTCGCGCGGTGAAGGTCCATGAACCCTTTTGGAACAAGAGCGAAGACGAGTTCGAGGTGGCCTGGTCGATATTGTTCACAATCAGCGGACCATTCAGCTGATCGGCAAGGTCCGCATGCACCACCGCTCCGTTGTCGAGCGCCGTTGTCTCTGCTGCAGTCACGTACTGTCCAACGATCGCTGAACGCGTTGAGTAATAGGTGATCGCCGAGACCATGATGCCAAGGACAAGGGCGCTCATGCCAAACAAAAAAGTGATGCGCGAACTCAGCCGACTGTGAAACTGCAGACGGCGCGGCCGCAAAGATTGTCCGCTCGCCACGGAACCTGGCAGTACGTTGGCCATCTACGGAGCGAGCTTGTAGCCGAGCCCTCGAACGGTGATGATGTGACGAGGATTTGCCGGATCGAGCTCGACCTTGGTGCGTAACCTTCTGATGTGAACATCGACAAGTCGACCATCGCCAAAGTAGTCATAACTCCAGATCCGCTCGAGCAGCTGCTCTCTTGAGAGGACCTTGTTCGGATTCGACGCCATCTCACAGAGCAAGAGGAACTCTGTACGCGTGAGATGCACCTCTTGTTCCGCGAGGCGTACAGTGCCCGCCTCGAGCTGGATCTCAAGCTCACCAAAGGTGAGAATCGACGACACCGAGTTTGTCGCATGCGCTCGGCGCAACAGCGCGCGGATGCGCGCCGCGAGCTCTTTTGGCTCGAACGGCTTGGTCACATAGTCATCGGCGCCTGCTTCAAGGCCCGCGACCACGTCATGGGTATCGGTCCGCGCGGTCACCATCACGATCGGGAGTGCGCTTTGGCGCCGGATCTCGCGACAGCACGCGAAACCGTCCATACCGGGCAGCATCAGGTCGATGATGACGAGATCGAACGGCTGGTTCACCAGCGCATGACTAAAGAGGTCAAGTGCGGCCTCCGCGCTCGGTGCGCCGAGGACCTCGTACCCCTCGTCCTCTAGGGAGAGCGTCATTGAGGTGCGGATGCGCTCGTCATCTTCGATGATCAAGATATTGGAGGACATCTCATTATCATCGCCGAATTTCGCCCGTCGTGTCTGTTTTATTTTTTGTGGCGGGCTTTTCGACGAGCCCGGCTGTCAGGCGATGCGCGCTGGTCGCGTGCTCGAGTCGTCTCGCGCCACGAAAGTTCGAGGTGGCAACACTACGCTTGACTCTGTGAGCTGGGAGCTTGAAGGGTTTGCGAAGTCGTTGAACTCGGTCGCACCAGCGACCAAGCGCGCCTATGGCACCGATGTCCTCGCCTTTTCCATCTGGGCCGAACGGGCCGGCGTCACCGGTCCGGAGGGTGTTGACCGGATGATGCTGCGTCGTTACCTTGCCTATCTCGCCTCGCGCTCTTACGAACGCCGATCGATCGCGAGGAAGGCGGCATCGTTGCGTCGCTACTTCTCATTTGCCCTGCGTCGGAATCTCATCGAAAGTGATCCCTCGCGACGCCTGCTTGCTCCCCAGGGGGAGTCCCGTCTGCCAAAGGTCCTCAACGCCCAAGAGCTCGGAGAGCTTCTCGATCCCGAGCTTTCTGGCCATGGCTCACAAGACGGACGAGAGCTCGAGGGCCGCGACCTCGCGGTCCGGTTTCGCGACGATGCCGTACTTGAACTGCTCTATGGATCTGGGCTGAGAGTCAGTGAGCTGTGTGGCCTCGATATCGGCGGCGTCGAACTTGACGCTCTTATGGTGCTTGTCCTTGGAAAGGGCTCAAAGGAGCGCCGGGTGCCGATCAGTGTTCCCACCAAGGAGGCGGTTGGCGAGTATCTTCGCATCGCCCGGGAGCAGTTTTTCGGGGAAAAGACGCCGAAGTATGCACTGTTTCTCAATCTTCGAGGAAATCGTCTCAGTCCGCGTGATGTGCGCCGGATCGTCGATCGACGCTCCCCCTCTCCGACGCATCCGCATGCGCTCCGGCATAGCTATGCGACCCATCTACTCGACGGTGGGGCTGACCTGCGGGTTGTCCAGGAGCTTCTCGGGCACTCGAGCCTGAAAACGACGCAGATCTACACCCACGTCTCCAAAGAGCGCCTCGTCGGCGTCTATCGGGATACACACCCGCGGGCTTAGGCGAAGGTCGATTCTGCGCGGACGACTGGCAGGCTTTTGGCAACTAGGATGGGGGAGCCCCAAATCGGGGCAAATTAACGCTCGTCTAGATGAACCCACGGTCGCCTCTTGGCGCGACATCTGGATCTGACCAACCGCTGGGAAGGAAAAACCATGGCTGCTGTCGTCACAATGAAACAACTCCTCGAAGCCGGTGTGCACTTTGGGCACCAGACCCGACGATGGAACCCGAAGATGAAGCGCTTCCTCTATGGAGAGCGCAACGGGATCTACATCATCGATCTTCACCAGACGCTGACCCGCGTCGATGCCGCGTATTCCTATGTGCGTGACCTTGTCGCCGGCGGCGGAAACATTCTCTTTGTTGGAACCAAGAAGCAGACCCAGGATCCCGTCGCAGAGTATGCGCGCGCCTGTGGGATGCCCTATGTCAACGAGCGCTGGCTCGGTGGCATGCTGACGAACTTCGGGACGATCGAGGGTCGCGTGCGCAAGCTCGGCGAACTCGAGGCTGCGAAGAAGACGGGTGATTTCGAGGCAATGACCAAGAAAGAGGCACTGCTTCTTTCGCGCGAGCTCGAGAAGCTCGAGCGCAACCTTGGCGGTATCCGCAATCTCAAGCGCCTGCCTGACGCGATCTTTGTGATCGATACCAAGAAAGAGCACATCGCAGTCACCGAGGCGAACAAACTCAAGATGCCGGTCATTGCCGTTGTCGACACCAACTGTGACCCAGATGTCATCGACTACATCATCCCCGGCAATGACGACGCAATCCGGTCTGGCCGTCTGATGTGCCGGATAATCGCCGATGCGGTCAATGAGGGACGATTCATTGCCTCGCGCCGCGCAGCAAATACTCTGAAAAATTCATCGGCACCTGCAACACCTGCAACACCTGCAGCACCTGTTGTCGCTGCAGCACCTGTTGTCGCTGCCGAGCCTGTTGTCGCTGCCGAGCCTGTTGTCGCTGCCGAGCCTGTTGTCGCTGCCGAGCCTGTTGTCGCTGCCGAGCCTGTTGTCGCTGCAGCACCTGTTGTCGCTGCCGAGCCTGTTGTCGCTGCAGCACCTGTTGTCGCTGCAACTGTTGTGGTTGAGCCTGAGGTGCTCGCAGCTGCCGAGGAACCAGCAGCCAGCGAAGTTCAAGAGGCTGTCGCTGAGACGCCAAGCACCGACGCACCATTGGAGGCCTAGTTTCATGCCAGAGGTAACCGCAAAAGATGTCGCAGCGCTCCGTCAGGCGACGGGCGCAGGCATTCTCGACTGCAGAAAGGCGCTGCAAGAGAATGATGGAGACATGGAAAAGGCAACGCGCTGGCTGCGCGAGCAGGGTCTCTCGGGAGCCAGCAAGCGCGCCGATCGCGATCGTTCAGAGGGAGCTGTCGCGGTCGTTGTCGATGGGAATCGCGGCGCAATCGTCGCACTCGAGTGCGAGACGGATTTCGTCGCCAAGTCAGCAGACTTTGTCAGCCTGGTGGACGCACTCGCAGAGTCGTGTGTCAAAGATGGCGAAGCCGGACTCGAAGCGCATTCTGGCGAGATCGACCAGATCAAGCTGACGCTCAAGGAGAACATCGCGGTCGGTCGTCACGAGCAGTTCGTGGCAGCCGAAGGAGCGGTGCTCGAGAGCTACCTACACGTACAAAATGGTCGTGGCGTCAACGGCGTCCTTGTCGAACTCGATGGCGGCACTGCAGAGCTCGCACATGACATTGCGGTACACATCGCGTTTGCCCGTCCGGACTACCTCGATCGGGATCAGGTTCCTGAATCAGCGATCACACAGGAGAAAGAGACGATCACCGCGATTGCCAGAAAAGAGGGTAAGCCAGACGCACAGCTCGAGAAGATCATCGAGGGTCGCCTCAATGGATGGTTCAAAGAGCGCGTTTTGCTTGAACAGCCCTTTGCGCGTGATGATAAAAAGACGATCACTCAGCTGCTTGGCACTGCCAAGATCCGCCGCTTCGCCCAGGTTGTCGTCGGGGCGTGACCGAAGCCAGTCAGGTGACCCAAGGCTCGGGTCGCCCTGGAACGAACGGCGTGACTCCACGCTGGGGTCGCGTCGTGTTGAAACTCTCTGGAGAGGCGTTCGCCTCAGATTCTTCTGACGACACGATCGATGCACACACGGTCGAGCAGATCGCGAAAGAGATTGCCGAAGCCTCGAGCGAGCTTGGTGTCGAAGTATCGGTGATGATCGGTGGAGGCAACATCTGGCGCGGTCAGACCGGCGCCGGTGTCGGAATGGACCGTGCGACGTCGGACACGATGGGCATGCTCGGAACGGTGATCAACGCGCTTGCGCTCCAGGACGCCCTTGAACGTCTTGGCCAGCCGACGCGGGTGATGTCGGCGATTGCGATGTCTGAGGTGTGTGAGCCCTATATCCGCAGACGTGCGGTCAGACACCTTGAAAAAGGTCGAGTTGTCGTCTTTGCCTCGGGGATGGGTCGACCGTTCTTTACGACCGATACTCCGGCAGCGTTGCGTGCTGCAGAGATCGAGGCAGAGATCGTCATGAAGGGCACGCACTCTGGAGTCGACGGTGTCTATAGCGCAGACCCTCGTCTCGATGCGATGGCAACGCGCTATGACGAGATTTCGTTCATGGAGGTCATCGCTGGAGATCTTCGGGTTATGGATCTCACCGCAATCACGTTTTGCAAGGACAACAATCTGCCGATTCTGGTCTTTGACGTGATGACCGCTGGCAACATTCGTGACGCATTGCTCGGCGAGCAGATAGGAACATTGATCAGATGAGCGACGATTCATTCGTTCAGGTCGCCCTCGATGACACGCGCGACAAGATGGCGAAGATCATCGATCACACCAAGGGTGAATTCTCCTCGGTGCGCACCGGTCGCGCGACGCCAGTACTTGTTGAGAAGATTCGCGTCGATTACTACGGCTCGGACGTCCCACTCCAGCAGCTTGCCGGATTTAGCGTTCCAGAGGCTCGGATTCTTGTGATCAATCCCTATGACAAAGGTGCGATCTCCGCGATCGAGAAGGCAATCCAGGCCTCTGACCTTGGCGTCAATCCGTCAAATGATGGCCAGGTACTGCGCATCGTCTTTCCTCAGCTGACCGAAGAGCGACGAAAAGAGCTGGTCAAGGCTGTTCGCCACCGTGCCGAAGAGGGCCGCATCGCAATTCGCAACGTGAGAAGGGCAACGCGTCATGATCTTGAGGCGCTTGAAAAGGAGGGGGATCTCTCCTCTGACGATCTTGAACGTGCCGAGAAAGAGCTTGACGGTGTCACTGCTGAGTTCGTGAGCGACGTCGACCGTCTGCTTTTACACAAGGAACAGGAACTGCTCGAGGTCTGAGCGCGTTCGACGACGTCACCGCGTTGTCGCCGACCGTGTCTCGCCGGGCAGAGGAGACGTTATGCAAGATAAGAAGCCTCAACAAGAGAGCGAAGTCTCGAGCCAGACAGCTCCGACGCTTCGTATCAATCTTCCAACTGCTGGTTCGGTAGCGAGCGGAGAGGAGGAGTTGACGCGAGAGAACGCTTCAGCGCCTGCGCCTCCGCGCTCAGAGCCCACCGTTCCGATCGAGCGCGTCGTGGCACCGAGTGACACCGATGAATATGGTGCGAGAAGGATTGTCGGGCGAAGCTTTGCAGAGCGCATGGCCGATTACACCCAGAGTGCCGAGCAGGCCTCTGAGGGCGAAGAGCCAAAGACCGGTGCCTTTGTGCTTCCAGACTGGGCCGACCCACCGACTGGACTTGTCCCGCGGGTGCTGCTCGATGATGATGCGGTCAATGATGGGGAGAGTGACCTCGTGGAATCCACGAGACGTGGCCCGAGCTGGCGTGAAGAGGGCTCTGACTGGGATGACGATACCGATCTGTCATTCCTCATTGACGAGGATCCTGATTCGGAGTCACCGGTTATTGCGGGAAAGACAGAGACGACGCGTCATGACTACGACCTTGGTTTTGATGAGATTGATTTTGATTTCGGACCGCTCGATCTTGACCGTGATGCGAAATGGAGCGAGGCCTTTGGTGATCGGGACGATCTGACAGCGCTCGTCTCGACGGTTGGACCAAATGCAGTCCAAGATGATCAGCACGATGACGACATCGGGCGCTCCCGCATTCGGCGCCTCTCGCGTCGACGTGTTCATGAGGCAAAGGAAAGCGTCGAGAAAGAGCGCAGCGCGGTCGTTGCAACGATCGTCGGCGTGTTGCTTGGTGCGATCGCACTGCTGTGCTTTCACTTTGGTCCAAGGACAACCCTCTTGCTCGTCGCCTTTGCCGCTACGGTCGCAGCGGCTGAACTATTATCGTCGTTGCAGCAGGCCGGATATCGACCGGCAACTCTTGTCGGGATTGTTATGGTCCCGTTGCTCATATTCGGAACGTATCTGCATGGCGCGGTTGCCATTCCGACGGTCATCGCTTTGATGATGCTGAGCTTTGCGATTTGGGGGATAGCGGGGCTGATTCCCAAAGATCCGGTGTTGAATCTCGGAGTCACCGCACTCGTAGTGACATGGACCGGAATCCTCGGTTCGTTCGCCGGTCTGATTCTCAACCCCAACTCGTTCTCGAATCGCCATGGGGTTGCCTACGTCGTTGGCGCCGTGGCGTTGACGGTTGCACATGACGTTGGTTCCTATGCGGTTGGCGCGCGTCTTGGGAGACACAAGATTGCGCCGCGGGTAAGTCCTGGAAAGACGCGCGAGGGTCTGATCGGTGGATCGGTTTTGACGATGATCGTCGCGGTTGCGCTTATTGCGCACATCCACCCCTTCACCTTCCTCAGCGCAGCGTTGCTGGGCGTCGTCGTGCTGGTCTTTGCGCCCATTGGTGATCTGTTTGAATCGGTCGCAAAGCGAGACCTTGGAATCAAGGACATGGGCAGGATCTTGCCGGCTCATGGCGGGATCTTTGATCGCATTGATGCGATGCTGTTTGTTCTTCCGGCGACCTATTTTCTGTTGCGGCTGCTCGGGAAGAGCTAAGTGACCAAGTCCGTCAGCATTGTTGGTTCTACTGGTTCAATCGGTACCCAGACCATTGACGTCATTTCGCGTCGACCTGACCTGTTCAAAGTCCAGGCGATCGGAGCGTATTCGTCGATCGATCTCCTCGCTGAACAGGCACAAGCGGTCCGTCCAGAGGTCGTCGCACTCGGGAATGCTGCTCTTGCAAGAGAGCTTGAACCACGGCTTCCAACCGGGACAACGCTCGTTACCGGCGACTCTGCCTTTGCAGAGATTGCGCGTATCGGCGACGTGGTGGTCAATGGGGTTGTGGGTTTTGCCGGGCTCTCCGTGACAGTTGCAACATTGTTGTCTGGTCGACGCCTAGCGCTTGCGAACAAGGAATCCTTGATCGCGGCGGCTCCGGTTGTGCAGCGCGCGCGGGCAACGAAGGGCGCAGAGATTGTCCCAGTTGATTCGGAGCACTGCGCCATCCATCAGTGTCTTGGTCAAGAACATCATCGGGGGCAGGTGACAAGCGCCGATGATTTCATGGTCGCTCCGCGACAGCTCAGGCGGATGCTGTTGACTGCTTCGGGTGGACCGTTTCGCTCGATGAGTCCGGACGAGCTCGCGCATGTCAGCGTGGACGCGGCGCTTGCACATCCGACGTGGAAGATGGGTCCGAAGATCACCATCGATTCATCGACTCTGATGAACAAAGGTCTTGAGGTGATCGAAGCCCACGAACTCTTTGGGGTTGATTATGACCAGATTGAGGTTGTCGTGCATCCTCAGTCGATTGTCCATTCAATGGTCGAATGGTCCGACGGTGCCACCATCTGTCAGCTCTCGTATCCAGACATGCGTCTACCGATTGGTTATGCCCTCTCGTATCCAGATCGCTTTCCCGAAGAATTCGGTGCTATTGACTGGACTGCGCTCGGACAGCTTGATTTCTCTGTGCCTGATCGTTCGACCTTCCGTTGTCTCGATCTCGCGTATGCAGCTGGTCGCGAGGGAGGATCTGCTCCGGCCTGGCTGAGTGCCGCGAACGAGATTGCCGTTGCGGCATTTCTCGAGGGACGGATCGCGTGGGTGAACATTGCCGATATCGTCGAAGAGACGCTGTTGCGTCATGAACCAACGGCTCTTTTTGAGATCGAGGATGTGCTCGCGGCTGACGCGAGAGCACGGGAAGTCGCCCGTGACGTCGCCCTTGTGGCCGCGCACTAATCAGCACCTCTTCGCCGTAGAGTCGTTGCCAAGAAGAGGCGCGCGATGACCATGATTGATCCCAATTCGAATGACGACACCCCGTCTGGCGAGGGCCAGATAGGAGAGGTCGCGTCTGGCACTCAAAGAGATCGTCTCTCGATTCTCCGACTCATCGCGTTGATCGTCGGGTCGATTGTGCTTGCTCTGGTCTTTCAGGGTTTTTGGGTGCTCGTTGTCGTGCTCGCCCTCGTCGCGATGGTCATGGTGCATGAGCTTGGTCATTTCATCACCGCCAAGCTTTCGGGAATGAAGGTCACGGAGTACTTTCTCGGTTTTGGTCCGCGCCTTTGGTCATTCCGGCGAGGAGAGACCGAGTACGGGATCAAGCTCATCCCGGCGGGTGGCTATGTCCGCATTGTCGGTATGAGTTCGGCTGAGGAGGTCGCACCAGAAGACGAGGCGAGGAGTTATCGCCAGGCCTCGTTCCCGCGCCGGATCCTCGTTGCCGTCGCAGGGTCGATGATGCATATCGTGATGGCCTTTGTCCTGCTCTGGACGATGTTCTCGTTCATTGGCGTGCCAACATCATCGACGGCTCAGGTGGCAAGCGTCAGTTCGTTTGTCGGGTCATCGTCTCCAGCTGAGCGCGCTGGGATCAAGGCCGGTGATGTATTCGTTGCGATTGACGGACACCATTTTTCCAATCCATCTGATTTTGTGACCTTTATCGAGTCTCATCCCGGCAAACTGCTCAGCGTCGTTGTTTTGCGTCGTGGTCATGATGTCGGCCTTTCCGTGCGCCCCCAGGACCGACGCACGATAAAGATCTCGACTCCACAGGGCGTTGTGGCACTCGCACCAAAGACGGCAAAGCCCTCGGGCGCGATCGGCGTTGAGATCAACTTTCTTACGGCAGACCGGACGACAAACCCCTTGAACGCTGTGGTCCGCTCTGGCTCGATGCTTGGCTCGATGACCTCTCAGACCTTTGGGGGCATTGCTCAGGTCTTTTCACTGCATGGCCTTTCTTCGTTTGCACACAACGTCGTTACGGCAAATCAGCATTCGGCAGCGTCGAAAAGTGGAGGAGGGTCATCTGGCAGTGGCCAGTTGCTCTCGATCTATGGCGCGGTGGCAATCGGAGCACAGGCCGCGCAGCAGAACGTCGCGTTATTGATCTACATTCTCATCGCGATCAATCTTTTCGTGGGTTTCATCAACCTCTTTCCGATGCTTCCCCTTGATGGTGGCCATGTTGTGATCGCCATCTACGAGCGCATACGGTCGCGCAGGGGTCGCGCGTATCACGCAGACATCACGAAGCTCACCCCGGTCGTTGCCCTGTTCATGGCATTCATGGTCGTGATGGGCGTCGCTGCTCTCTATGCGAACATCGTTCAGCCAGTATCTCTGCCGGGTCGTTGATCGTCTTGTTTTTAATCAGCTTGTGTCGGTTTCCCATCAGCGACTGAGCGAGGACGCGGACCTCATTGATTGGATCTCCATCCCTACCCTCACATTCTGACTGTCGCTGTTGTGACCGGGTCCTTGGTTACACTCTTGTCTCCAAAAGTTCCTTGCAATCTAGGAAGAGTTCGATGTCGCCTGCGATATCCGTGTGGCATGCATCGATATAGCTCTTCGCATAGGCATGAATGCTCAGCATGAACGCGAGGCTCAAACTCCCGATCGGCGATCCCGAGCGCCCCTCGATTGCCCGCTTTTTGCCAGCGATCTGCGAGGAGGTCCCCTCGCACACCATCGGACTGTCGACAGGCCGTCACTCGGGCCTTTCTTGGGAGCGAACCAGATCTCGACGCCCTGGGGCCTGTCATGGTGCTCTTGGCGGTAACAATTGCGTGTTCTTGTCGTTGAACTCGCGATCTGACGACTGCGAATCTGGCTGAAGCCCTAGGATGGAAGACGGTTTCGTCTTTGGTGACGAACGACCGAGGAGGTCATTTCGACGATGGCAGAGGCCGTCTCTATTGCGAATCGCCGCAAGACACGACAGATAAAGCTCGGCAAGGTGCTCATCGGTGGCGACGCCCCGATTGCGGTGCAGTCGATGACGACGACGAAGACCGCAGATGTCGATGGAACCCTCGCACAGATCTACGCGCTTGCTGCTGCTGGTGCAGACGTCGTGCGCTGTACCTGCAACGATCGCGAGGCTGCCGAAGGACTTGCCCGTATCATTCCTCGCTCGCCTGTGCCGATCGTCGCCGACATCCACTTTCACGTGGAGATGGCCCTGGCGGCGCTTGAGGCAGGGGTGCATGGGCTGCGTCTCAACCCCGGCAATCTGAGAAAACCAGAAGAGATCAAACTCGTCGCCTCTGAGGCAAAAGACCGCGGTGTTCCAATTCGCATCGGCGTCAACGCGGGATCGCTACATCCCGATCTGTACAAGAAGTACGGAGGGGCGACTCCCGAGGCGCTTGTCGAGTCGGCGCGGATGGAGATCGCCTATTTTGACGAGGTCGACTTCCACGATGTCAAGATCTCGGTCAAGGCTTCGAACGTACCGACGATGATCGCCGCCTACCGTCTTGCCTCTGAGACCTTTGACTATCCCCTGCACCTCGGTGTGACCGAGGCAGGTCCGCCTCCGGCTGGTCTGATAAAGGGAACGGCTGGCATCGCTGCACTGCTCGCCGAGGGCATCGGTGACACGCTGCGCTATTCATTGACCGCTGATCCAGTCGAGGAGGCGCGCGCAGGGCGTCAGCTGCTCGAGGCACTCGGACTGAGAGAGCGTCGCGGACTTGATCTCATCGCCTGCCCGTCCTGTGGTCGCGCTGAGGTGGATGTCATCAAGATCGCCAGCGAGGCTCAGGCCGCGCTAAGTGACTTGAATATCCCCCTTCAGGTTGCGGTAATGGGTTGTGTGGTGAATGGACCTGGAGAGGCTCGGGAGGCAGATCTTGGTATCGCCTCTGGTCGCAACAAGGGGCATCTCTTTATTCGCGGAAAGATCGTGCGCGTCGTGCCCGAGGGAGAGATGGTCTCTGCCTTGGTGGCAGAGGCAAAGAAGATCGCGCTCGAGGGCATAGACGCCCGTCTTGCAGCAGCCGATGCCGGAGCCGAGGCCGAGGCCGAGGCAGATCGCGCGTTGCTCTTCGAGGAAAAGGGAGCGGATGCCAACAACTCCGAAGAGGTAGTGCTTCGGATTCGAAAGACCATCAAGGCCAACGAGGAGAGCGAGGACAGCTGACCGACCAAGCTTGGCTTGGTCGGTATCTTCGTCGGCGCGCTTTCGTGTTCAGGTCGGTGAATCGGTGATGATCGAGGAGTTGGCCTTCAACAGTGTTTGGGCATCGGTGGAATTGAGCGTCGAAGATCCCCGACCGGCGAAGAACGCACCTCCGCCTCCGCCACCACCGAAGCCACCCTAGGGAACGGTTGTCGTTGTCGCTGTCGCTGTCGTTGTCGTTGTCGAGGTCGACGTTGTCAGGGCGACGGTCCTTGTCACGATGATGTCGGTTCCTACGGACCCGAGCGGAGAGAGCACCTTGTTCTGCGCATCGCTGAGTCCCTGGGAGACACCGATAATCCCCATGACCAGCCCGACTCCGGCAGCAAGGCCAAGCGCGGTGACGATCGTGCGCCCGATCCTGCGCCTGAGTTCGTTGAAGGCATAGCTGAGAGAGATCATCGTGACTCATCGGTTTTGCGGTCAACCCGCTTGACCTCGCTGCGAAGTTAGGCAAATTGTCTGTGGGCAGGCTGTGGTGAACCTAAGAGTTCTGCGACTTCTCAAGAGCCATCGTCATCCTCAGCGGACAGCGAACTCAAATTGGTTGTAGGGCTTCGCTGATATCTTTGTAGGACGCATGATGAGAGGATCTTCAAAAGTGGCAAATGTATCAGGCAAGAGTTCCGGAGCCCCACGGCGCCTTGGATCGCAGCAACCCGCGCCGTCAAAGTCTCCAAAGGCATCGGCCTCTTCAGGTGCACAGCGCCGCCAGGCGAGAGCGAGGAAGGGATCCTCGTCAAAGCGGATGGGTTGGATCGCTGTCGCGCTTGTCGTCGTTGTGATTGGAGCGCTCATCATTGTCAAGGTGACATCAAGCACCTCAAGCACACCAACTGCTGATCCTGCGGGTCGCACACCTTTGCCTGCACCTGCGGCGATGGTGCTACCGGTGACAGGTGTTCCAAGTTCGGTGTTTGACTCAATTGGGGTGAATGGCCAGGCTGCAATGTTTGTTGTCACAAAGAATCAACCGTCGCTGAGCCAGGCGGGCAAGCCGAGATTTATCTATGTCGGCGGCGAGTACTGTCCCTACTGTGCCGCGATGCGCTGGTCACTTGTGGCTGCGCTCAGCAGATTCGGAACCTTCAAGAATCTCAAGGAATCCGCCTCGGGTCCCTCTGATGGAGACATCCCGACCTTCAGTTTTCTCGGCGCGAGTTATTCGAGCCCCTATGTGCAGTTCACACCCTATGAGCAGACTGACCGCCTCGGAGCTCTTTTGACACCCGTTCCGGCCGATGTACAAAAGCTCTATACGACCTACGACGGAACCCAGAGCAGATCAACGATCTTTAGTAGCGGTGGAGCGGGAATCCCATTTCTTGACATTGCAAACCGATATGTCTCTGCCGGCGATCCTCCGTATCTCTCGTCATTCTTTAACAACGACACGGGACCGCTTGTCAACGGTGGCCCAGGAGCGATCGCGATCGCTCAGTCGGTCAATAATCCGAACTCGGTGATTGGAAAGGCGATTGGCGCCTCGGGATTCATTGTCGCTGCGAACTACATCGCTGCTGCGGTCTGCAATGTCGATGGTCAGATGCCGAGCGCGGTATGCACCTCGAAGGCTGTCACCGCGGCCAAGGGTGTGCTCGCGAAAGCGACTCCGATTGGCTAATCCAGGTATTCACAGAGTGCATTTCGTACGCGCTGTGATCGTGTGCGCGCGCGGATGAGCGCTGGCACGTCGTTTTCTCCAAGAATCCTGGTTACGTTCATTGCCTCGGTACTCGGGCTTGGGATATCGACGTATCTGACGCTTGCACACTTCACCAATGTTGTCGCCCTGACCTGTCCGCTTGGTTCGAGCGGGGGGGCCATCGACTGCGCGAAAGTGACGACGAGTCCGCAGTCCTATGTATTTGGCATTCCCGTTGCCGTTCTCGGACTTGCTTATTTTGTGGCGATGACCGCCCTCTCGACTCCCCGGGCATGGCACTCATCAAATCGTCTGATCGCCCCGCTTCGACTCGCCTCGACGGTTGTATCGATTGGATTTATCTCATATCTGCTCTATTGCGAGCTCTATACCATCCATTCGATCTGCATCTGGTGTTCGGTCGTGCATGTTATGACGCTTGTCATCTTCATTGCAGTGGTGACGGGGTGGGACGAGGCAACGCTCAACAGGTAAAACGCCGTGCGGGATCGGTCGGTTGAACGCCTATCGCCTCACGAGCTCCGGTCGAGAGTAAAGGTGTTCGCATGCAATGACGCGCCCATCAGCGTCTCTGCAATATTTGGATGGCAGGTAAACAGGATCACCTGATGCTGTTTTGCCACCGTTGCAATTGCCTGTGCCATCTGTTGGCAACGTTTCGGGTCAAAGTTCACGAGCACATCATCGAAGATAAGTGGCATCGCAACCGCACGCTCTGCAAAGGTCATTGCATAGGCAAGACGCACACAGAGATAGAGCTGCTCCGCAGTTCCCTTTGAGAGATACTGGGCGTCAAAACCCTTCCCGTCACTTTGGATGACCCGAAGACTCCGTCTTTGTTGATCGTCCTCGTGGGAGCTCAGTTTGATGTAGCGACCTTCAGTGACCCCTGCAAAGAGCCCTCCGGCGCGCTCGATGACCGCGGGTTGCCGCTCGATCTCGTAGCGGTTGAGTGCCTCTTTGAGAAGCGAACTGGAGAGAGTGAGCACGGCCCAATCGTCGAAGATCTCCATGATGTCGATCTCAATAGTTGAGATCCTGATCTCGAGCTCCGCGATCGAACTTGAACTACTCAGAGAATCGAGCTCGTTCTGACAGTCGCGTCGCTGGCCGACAATCTGTTCGATCTCGGACTTGATCTCCTCAAGTTCCATAAATAGAGAAACACGCTCGAGTTCGCGTTCGGCCACAGAGCCGCGCTCGAGCTCGCCACGCAGGCGTCCTGCGTTACCACCGCGATTCATCAGGGAGCTGAGGATTTCGTCGATCGTGCTGATCTCGGTGACGATTGATGCTCGCGAAGCGATCTTTTTTTGCGAGAGGTCCACCTCATTGACAACGTCAGTGAGAAACAGCGCGTATCCCGCTCGATCCGGGACCGCTCGTTCGATCTCTTGACACAGCGAACGGAGGTCGTCTTCGTAGGTATCGATAAGTTCCTTGAGTTCGGGAAGCCGTTCAAGTTCGCGTTGGTGACGCGTCTCGAGTTCGACAAGATCGCCGATTGAGCCAACGATTCTGATGAGCACTTCAGGGTCGAAATGCTGGTCAAGTCCAAGCTCGTCACAGTACCGAGCGGCTCGAGTGAGAACTTCGTTCAAAGCCTCCTGGCTCTGCCTTAGTCCTTGGGTCGCCTCGTTGAGCTGGGCAACGCACTGTTGTTCACCAGAAAGAGCAAGCTTGATCTCCGACGCGATCTTCTCGCGATCTCTGAGGTCAGTCTCGAGCTCCTCGAGCTCTGCGTCGGTGGGTTGGTCTGCGATCTCAAGCTTGCGCGCGCGCTCGGCAATCCGATCCGAGAGCTCCTGAGTGGTGTCGTTCACGACCGCGTCGTGATCTTGTGAGGCTTGGGTGTGTTGCTGGTGACTCTGTCGCACGAGTAGGGAGAGCCCCGTGGCGCTGACGAGAAACACTGCGGCGCCAAGGAGAGCGACAACGACCGAATCATGAACTGGCTTCATGAGATGCACAGCGCCGGCGATGAGTCCAAAAAGTGCGACGAGCCCGAGGATCACCATGATCGTACGGTCGAGCCCGGTGCGCACCCTGTTCTCTGGTTGGCGATCTCTTCGTGCAAGCTGGTCTGCAAGGACGAGTTCTCGCCTTGAAGAGAGCATCGATCGAAGCGTTGGTAGCTCTTTCAGTTTTGTCGCTACATGATCAAATTCCCCAGGGTCTCGACCTTGTGTGAGGCCAGAGACGACAAGGCGCTGTCGGCCGAGTGACTCCTCCGCCTTTGCAAGAATCCCGGAACGGGCATGAAGGTCCAACTGGATGTTCTGAAAATTGCGCGCAAGAGCTTCAATCTCGCTCTGGAGTCCAATCGTGATCGTGCGCGGAGTCGATTGGTTTTCCTTGAGTCCGATCCGATCGCGCAATACCTGAATGTTCTCGCGCTGTACGGTTATCTCGCGAGAGAGTCGCTCGAATTCAACAACGTCGCGCTGAGAACTGTCCGCGCGAATGACCAGTGCCCCAATCTGCTGGCGCTTTGTGGCAAGCAGTACCTCAGCAGGAGACGGCTCTTGCAAGAGGGCAAGGTCTCTTTCGAGCGCGAGACGGCGCTGGAGAGAGAGCTCCGCGTCGACAAGATCGTCGAGTTCCTTGCCACGGCTCTCTTTCTCACTGAGACGGGAAAACATTGATTTTGCGACCCGATCGAGGCGGTCGATCTCTTGTTGAAGGCTTAGGTACGAAGACGATTGTGTCCGTGCGAGACGAAGTTGTTCCACAAGCTCATCTCGTTCTTTTATCAAGTGCTGGAGTTGATTTTTTTGGCTCTGAGAGCGGGAAGTTTTTGTGATCTCGGAGCGTTCTTCCTCGAGACGCCTTATCGCGAGTGATGCTGACCTTCCTGCTCCAGCTACACCTGCGGAGAAGATGAGATCACGCACGCTCTCGTCGTGCAGTCGTTCGGCCTCGGCGAGCTCATCGAGACCAAATGCGAAGATCGATTCGAACACCTTTCGATCCGTGTGACCGAGAAGATTTGAAAGCTCGGATTGCGAGACCACGGAACCTGAGCCTTCGGTGATCGATACCGCCTTGCCGACGTGTCTCTCGATCGTCCAGATCGAATCATGCACGTCGCGAATAGCAATAGACCCGCCGTGTTTTCCACCAAACAAAGGCTCATGGAAGCTTTTGGGAGAGCGCCGATCGGTGAAGCCATAAAGGATGCCGCGTACGAAGTCGAGCAGCGTGGATTTTCCGGCCTCGTTCTCGCCAAGCACAATATTCAGACCGTCTCCAAGCGGTCCGATATCGCGGTTTGAAAATGTGCCGAATCCATCGAGGTGAATATTGGAGAACTTCATCAGTCGCCAAGAATTTCATCGAGCGCGCGTAGCCGGGCTTTGGCCACAAGGTCTTTAGCGAACCCAGGTTCAGCCATGCGCGCGGAGAATTCTCTCTTGAGATTTTTCGGAATTATTGCGGCCATCTGCTCGAGAATCGCCTTGCGCGCAACATTATCATGGAGGTATTCATCGGCGAGCCGGAGAACATCGGCGGCAAAATCTCCGCGGGTACGAATCTCATTAAAATCAACCGCTGGTTGCGTTCGATCGATGAGCTGCTCCCACCAGCAAAATGGAACAGACCGAGCAGACCGGGAGTGGAGCGACGCGAGGATCTCCTCAAGCGCGTCCCGATGAACAAGGTCCGCGTGCAGATCGCCCCTGCCAACAAGTATCACCCGCATGATGATCGATCTTCCCTCCGCGAACCCGAGCGTCTCTTGCTCGAGGACGTGCAGGTGGTCGACTAGGTCGATGATCGTCTCACATTCATCGATCACAACCTCGCGCTGGAAGAACCGGATCTCGTCACACGCGACAAATTCGGGGTCGTTAATGATGTTGTCGGTGACATTGACGATATAGATGCCCTTCGCTCCGGTCTCATTCACCGAGCGAGCTTGAGTATTGCCCGGATAGACAATCCACGGATCGCCTGGTGCAATTGCGCCAGAGAGGATGCGACGGTCATGGACGTGTCCGAGCGCGAGATAATCGAGTCCAGTGTCAATTAGGTCTTTGACAGAACAGGGGCTGTAGTTCGAATGAACGCTTGGTGATCCCTCAACATTGCAGTGCAAGAGTCCGATGTGGATGCCAGAGCCCTCTGGCCGGTGATAGTTCTTTGCAAGGTTTGCGGTTGTCGCGCGCTCTTTGAAGCTCACACCCTGCACGGTTGCGATCTGGACGCCGTCACGGACCACGGAGATGACCTCGGGTGCCTGCTGGTCGCTGCCAAGGGCAGGGAAGATGGTGACGAGCTCTGGCCATGAGGACGCGATTGCGGACCACCCGGTGTCGAGTGGGTCGTGGTTGCCATGGACGATGAAACTTTGGATGCCTGCGTCATTGAGACGTCTGAGACCATCAAGGAATTCGATCTGGGCGCGTACCCCGCGCTCGCTCCCGTCGTAGATGTCTCCGGCGAAGAGTACGAACTCCACCTCTCGCTCAAGTGCAATTCGGATGATCGCCTCATACGCGTGCAGGGAGGCGTCGCGCAGCGCCGTCGCGACGAAGGGCGCGCCTGCCTGGACACCCGAGAACGGGGTATCGAGATGAAGATCCGCGGCGTGCACGAACGAAAAAGTTCTAGGTGGTTTGACCACGCTGACGAGAGTATCTGCAAGATGTGACAGATGCCGCCTTTCGATCCACAGTGGCGCCTGTACGATTCACGGGCATATCGACTCCGAGACCGACAAGAGCGGTCATCTGGGCGAATCACCTCGATGCAGAGCCCGCCAGCGCGGTCAAGGAGCGACGTTCATGATGGACAACCGGGAACCCACTAGCGTCAGTCGTCGCTCGGTCTCGTCCCTCTTTGTCTCTTGTGCAAAGCCCCAGGTTGTCATCGGCATCCTTGGCGTGCTTATTGGTCTGTTCGGTCTTTTTATCCGTATCTGGATGCTCGGCCGCCATTCGATCAATGCAGACCAGGCAGTCGTTGGCCTGATGGCCCACCAGATTCTCCATGGGCATTTCTCTGCCTTTTACTGGGGCCAGAACTACGGCGGCGGAGAGCCCTATGTCGTCGCTCTGGTATTTGCGATCTTTGGACAGTCAACATTCAGTCTTGGTCTGACGCCGGTACTGCTTGACCTTGTCGCAACGGTGTTGGTCTGGCGCATTGGACGCCGGCTTTTCAACAACCAGATCGGTCTTGAGGCTGCGCTCCTGTTCTGGGTCTTTCCCGAGGTCTACATCTGGCAATCGACCATTGAATATGGGTTCCGCTGGTTCGTCCTCGACCTTGGGCTCGGTGCAACGCTTCTCGCGCTGAGATACCTGAGTGGCGCGGCCCACTATCCAAGTATTGAGATATTTGGAATCGGGCTCTTCCTCGGAGCGGGATGGTGGGGATCTCCCGAGATCATGTATTTCGTCCTCCCGATCGCGATCGGTTTTTGCTATCGGGCCCTCCGACGGCATCTGCGCATCCAGTTGTCACACGTGGCGATTTCGATCGCCGGAGCGCTTATCGGAGCGAGCGCATGGCTTGAGGTCAACTTTGGTCACCACTTTGTCTCATTGGATTCAGGGATTCAGCCAGACCCGGGGATCTTGGGCCATCTCAAGGTCTTTGTTGTGCATACCGTGCCGCTGCTTCTCGGGCTCCAGCTGCGCGTCTCTGGAAACTGGCTCTTTGGGACCGCCCTTGGACCGCTCGTCAATGTTGTGGCAATCGGTATCGGTATCGTCGTGCTTGCACAGCTCGTCAGAGAGAAAGAGGCGACCGGGCTTGTTGTCTTCTGTGTCGTCGGACCGATTGTCTATGGACTGTCTCCTTTCACCTGGTACTGGGCCGATGGTCGCTATGCGGTATTTCTCGCACCAGCCACAGCGCTCTTGGTGGTGGTCTCCACACGCGAGATCCTTGCGAGCAAATGGATAGCTCGCGTGCTCGGCAGCCGAAGCGATCTTGTGCGACCGGTAATCGTGATCGCGCTCGGTCTCTCATTGACGCTCACCGCAGCCTCGCAGTTGGCCCCGTATCTTCCGAACGGCGTAGCCGAGACCGGAAGCGCCTCGTGGACCTCATGGACCGCTGATCCATCGTCTGGGTTCTCTGTGGTCGCGCACAAGCTTAAGAGCGCAGGGATCCAAGACCTCTATGTCGGCTACTGGGTCGCCTACCCACTGATGTTCGCATCCAAGGGAACGATCGTCGCCTCTGATATCTCCTATGTCCGCAATCCTGGTCTTCTCGCGAGCATCGAGGCGAACAAGAACTCTGCCTGGCTCTTCCTCGATCCGACGAAGTACCGGTCTGGCGTAGCGCTGACCGGTGTCTCGTTGATGGACCCGAGTTGTGCAGCCCTGTCTGACCGGTGTCTTTTGCCCTCGCGGTTCACGAGCTACCTGACGAGAAACCACATCGGCTATCGGAGTGATTACATCACTCCGTTCATCGCGATCATCCCTGATCGCCCGGTCTCACTGGTGCAGGTCAGCACGGCCTTTCACCTGCGTGCGGCCTATGTCCTTCCCAAATAGCAAAAGTTCGTGCACCGTGGTTCAGTGGGCTTGGCACTACGCTAACGAGAGATGATTTGGAGAGTGCAATGAGTTTTGATCTGTATGGGCTCATGGAGCAACGCGCGGGTGAGAATTTCAAGCTTTACCGCGAGAACCTCAATCCGCAGCTCGTTCGCGTCCTGCGCTCAATCGGCTTTGATCGTTTTTACGCGCGCGCTGAAGGCGCATATCTCTTTGATGACAAGGGACGCAAATATCTTGACTTTCTCGCCGGGTTCGGCGTATTTTCGATCGGTCGCAGCCACCCGGTTCTGAAAAAGGCACTGCATGACGCGATTGACGCGGACCTTCCGAGTCTCATCCAGATGGATGCCGCTCTCTTGCCGGGTCTGCTTGCCGAGGCGCTGCTTGCGAGATGCCAGGACAACATGGGACGGGTGTTCTTTTCCAATTCCGGGGCTGAGTCTGTCGAGGCAGCACTGAAATTTGCCCGGTATGCAACCAAGCGACCGCGTGTTCTCTACTGTGACCATGCCTTTCATGGTCTGACCTATGGGCCGCTGTCGGCAAATGGTGGCACGGAGTTTCGCAAGGGCTTCGGTCCGTTGCTGCCCGGGTTTGACGAGGTTCCCTTTGGCGATGCGGACAGTCTTGAGAAAGAGCTCCTCAAGGGTGATGTCGCCGCGTTCATCTTTGAGCCAATTCAGGGTAAGGGCGTCAATATGGCTCCCATCGAGTACTTCCAAAAGGTGCAGGCGCTGTGCGCGCAATATGGAACGCTCGTCATCGCGGATGAGGTGCAGACCGGACTTGGACGTACCGGCAAGATGTGGGCCCATGAGCACTATGGGATGCGTCCTGACATCATCACAACCTCGAAGGCACTGTCGGGTGGCTACATTCCCGTCGGCGCGATGATCTCTACAACGAAGATCTCCGACGCGGTCTATTCGTCGATGGAGCGGGCGCTTGTGCATTCGTCGACATTCAAGAACAACCAGCTTGCAATGGTCGCGGGACTTGCGACGCTCGCGGTGATCGATGACGAAGGTCTCATCGAACAGTCCCGGATCACCGGAGAGGCATTCCTCAAGGCACTCGCGCCACTCGTCGAGCGCTATGAGTTTTTTCACGCAGTTCGCGGCAAGGGAATGATGATCGGGCTCGAGTTCGGGGAGCCGTCCTCGTTTCGTCTGCGATCAAAGTTCAAGTTGCTGGAGATGGCGCACAAGGGCCTCTTCTCCCAGCTGATTGTCGGTCCTCTCTTCCAGCGACACGGAATTCTCACTCAGGTTGCCGGCGACGAGATGAATATCGTCAAGCTTCTCCCGCCGCTCATCTGCACTCAGACCGAGGTTGACTATTTTGTTGCAGCTCTCGACGACGTCTTGAACGATGCACATCGAAATTCGTCGTTGATCTTCGAGTTTGGCAAGACCCTCGCAAAAGCATCGTTGCAGCGCAGCTAGCGCGAATGTTGTCCAAATCCACGCAACGTCGGCTGTCTGGCCGTGCTGGTGCCGCGCTCTTTGGCGTCGGCGCGGCGGTGTTGATTGGCGCGTGCGGCACGACATCAGCGCTTCCGACAACAACGACGACGACCACGACAACACTCCCGATTCCAGTCGAGGTGCTCTCGACGCAACCGGTTGGTAGCGCATCATTTGAAGGGCCCGTCTACCGGCTCGCCGTTCCACTGCTCGCGAACGGCGCCAACACCCTTCCGGTGCGTCCGATAACACAGCGCACGAATGCAGGAACGGTGAAGATCGCCTACCGCCAGTTTGGATCGGGACCAAATCTCGTCCTTGCGATGGGCGAACATGGTTCGATGTCGTGGTGGGATCCCACCTTTCTCAACACGCTCTCTCAGAGCTACCGCGTGACGATCTTTGATGATGCTGCAGTTGGCTATTCGGCTGGGCTGACGAGAGCTCCGAGCGTCGAGACCGACGGGGATCTGGCGGCAGGTCTGATTGCATCGCTCGGCCTTTCCAATGTCACCATCCTTGGCTGGGGGATGGGTGGAGAGGCTGCACTTTCTCTCGCGGAACGCCACCCAAAGATCGCGATCGCTCTCGTGCTTGTTGACGCGACAGCAGGTGGTCCCGACTCGGTGCGGCCATCGACCGCGGCGTCAAGCGTTATCGGCGCATCGACTTCGACGATGGCCGAACTCTCCCGAGTGATATATCCATTGACACCCGCTGGTGAGAAGGCTCGCCTCGCGTGGCTTGTCAACACTGCAAACGTCGCGTCCGACGATGTTCTCTTTTCGACCGTCTCAGCTCAAGCAGCCGCGCAGAATGCGTTTTTCCAAGATGACCGGGTGGTGAGACTTCTTTCGACCATTACTGTTCCGACTTGGATCTTCCAGGGCGCACAGGATGCAATCATCCCCAGGAAAAACGCACAACTCCTCGCGGCGGGTATCCCGGGCGCTCAGATCACCATCGATGCAGATGCGGGTTACACGGGACTCTTCCAGGACAGCGCGACCTTCTTGCAGGGCCTTTCCAAGTTCGCTTCACGCGTGACCAAGGTCACCACGACAACGTCTGGTCAATAGCTCACGATGACCACGATTGGAGTCTTGCTGGCAGCCGGCGAGGGGTCGCGCTTTGTCGGACCCGCTCACAAGCTTCTCACCCGGCTCGGCGACAAGACGGTGGTGCGTTGGTCTGTTGACGCGTTGATCGGAGCAGGCTTTGATGCGACGGCAATCGTGGTCGGCGCGATCGACCTTGTTGAACAGATCCCAGCTTCCATGGCAATCATTGAGAACCCGAACTGGAGGGACGGACAGGCAACTTCGCTCGATCTCGCAGTTTCCTTCGCAAAGCGTCACGGACACGACGTGCTCGTGGTGGGACTTGCCGACCAGCCGCTCGTACTGTCGAGCGCATGGCGATCCGTTGCAGGTGAGAGGTCGCACCCGATCGTCACCGCGAGTTTCGCGGGACGCCGTCGTCCTCCGGTGCGTCTTTCAAGCGAGGTATGGGAGTTATTGCCGCGAGAGGGAGACGAGGGGGCGCGTGTCCTGATGCAGGCACACCCTGAGTTGGTTACCGAGGTTGCATGCGCAGGGGAGCCGATCGACATCGACTTGGCGCAAGACCTCGAAGATGCAGCTGTGATTCTCATCGGTAGTGTTGGAGTCGATGATCTTTGGCGCGATTAACCCGATGAACAACGGTCAAGAAATACCATTTACCGAAGCGAAAGGTTTGAGTAGATAATGGAGACACCGATACGTGTCGGCGCAATTTTGCGAAAGGGTTCGTTCGGTATCGCGTGTGCCGCCCTTTCACTGGGATCTGGAGTTTTCGGAGGCCTCGCGACTGCATCGACGGAGCATCAGCAGACAACCTCCGAAGTGCACGGCGCGGCAAATGTGCTCTATGCATCTTCGCTTCAGAACATCTTTGAACATTCGGTGGGCCCGCGATTTCATCACGTAGCCGGATACAGCTTTGTTGGTTACTCGGGAGCATCTGGCGTCCTTGCAAACGAAGAGAAGGCAGGAGTCATTCGCGGCGATGTGTTCATCTCCGCGGCGCCTGTGGTGAATGATGAACTCGAGGGCCAAGCGAATGGCAACTTCGTGAACTGGTTCATCGTGTTTGCAAATTCACCGCTGGTGATCGGTTACAACCCAAAGAGCGCCTTTGCCAGCGCACTCAAAACACAGCCGTGGTACAAAGTGATCGCGCGGCCAGGATTTCGCATCGGGCGCACCGACCCAACTGTTGACCCGAAGGGCAAGTTGACGGTCTCGGCCGTGACGGCTGCTCAAAAGAGCTACAACTCGACGACGGTTGGTTCAGTAATAGCCGGTACGTCGGATATCTATCCTGAACAGACCCTGGTCGGTCTCTTGCAGTCGGGTCAGCTCGATGCGGGATTCTTCTATCGTTCAGAGGCAAAGGCCGCGGGAATTCCCTTTGTGACGCTTGGCAAGATCCGCTTTGATGCGACCTACACGGTCACGCTTTTGGCCAAGGGGCCGAATCGCTTGGCGGGGGAGAGCTTTGTGCACTTTTTGCTCGGAACGACTGGGCGGAGTCTGTTGAGCCGGGCGGGCCTGAGCGTTGTCAGACCACGACTCTTTGGTGCCAAGAGTCTTGTGCCGGCGTCGATTCGCAGCGAACTCTTGGGATGAACCAGAGTCATCCTTGACCTAGATGCACAGCACCCCTGCGTGATTCGCAGGGGTGCTGTTGTCAGTCGATTGCCAGCTGTCCTGGCGCTTTGTTACTTGAGGCCATAGAGGGCGCGCGGGTTGTCGTCGAGGATCCGCTCGATCGACGATGCCGCGATACTGCCCATCTCGCGGAGCTTCTGGAGTGCAAGGAGCTCTGAAGAGGTGTCCGCGTGACCAAAGTCCGTACCCGAGACGAGGTTGGAGTCCCCTGCGTAGCTGTGCACATAGGCAAGGTCGTCATCGGTCTGACACGCGACATAGATGTTGTTGTTTGCCATCAGGGTCGTCACGTCGATGTCTTGTCCACGGCGCTCGCCGCGACGGACAAAGTCGTGGAGCACGTAGGGTACCCACTGTGAGCAGAGCTCGATGAATCCCCAGCGGATGTTCGGATACCTTTCGGCAAGTTTGTGGGTGAGGACGTTCTGGAACGCGGTGATACCGGGAACCTTGAAACGGAAGATCCCGTTGTCATCGGGAAACTGGTCATGGATTTCGAAAGTTCCATTTGCTGCATGAACCGTGACGGCCATGCCGAGTCGGTTGATCTCTTCGAAGATCGGTGTGAAGTAAGGGTCGTTTGGCAGCATGCCGCGCTCGAAGCCCCTCCAGAAGACGCCGGTAGCGCCGTTCTCATAGCCAAAGCGGATCTCCTTGATGGCCTCTTCGATGATCATCGTCGGGGGAACGACGACCCAGGAGAAGCGGTCGCCACCCTCTGCGACGCGCTCTGCCATCCAGCGGTTGTAGCTGTGACACATCGCGCGCTCTAGGTTCGGGCGTTTGGTTACTGGACGGAGGAAGATGGTCGGGAAGATGACTTGATAGTCGGTCCCGATTTCGTCCATCTGGGCGATCCTTCCGGAGGTGTCGGCCATCTCCCGCACGGCCTTTATCGCGTCGGTCTCAGAGAATGGGCCCGTGGAGACAAGGCGACCGTCGATCGACCAGAAGTGTGTGTTGCGACCGGCATTGTTGACATCGACGCGCGTCGGACAGAAGTTGGCAATGTCCTTGTCGAAGTATTTCCATGTTTCGTCGCTCTCGACGACGTGCGCATCCGCATCAATTGTTGCCACTAAACCCTCCCGGATCTGATCGTTCTTCGAACTTTTTAGTTGTTGCAACGAAGTAAATCACACAAAACCACACACCAACACTCGCAGACCAATTTGACCGCAGGGCGCATCGGCAGCGGTGGCAATCTTAGGACAAAAGCCGATGACTCGACGCCGGAGATCTTTCAGAGTCGGGAAGGAGAGAAGACATCATCTCAGGCGAGGGCCTGCGTGTTTTCCTCCCGCTATCCCAGTTGCTGTTGCTGTTGCTGCCGAGGCGCAGGCCGGCGCTTGAGCACCCCGTATGGACCCTCTCCAGTATTTTGCCACGGAGATGAAGGGCGCGGCCGGTGAAAAGACTGATTTCGTCAAGATTTTGAACACGGGTGTCTGATCATGGTTCGGTCGTGTTTTCATGAGATACGCGTGATTGAACCCGATCCGTGTGAGTAACGCTCACCCGAGCGCGACCATGCGCGCAGTTCGCTGGCAGATTATGGTGCGTCACACATGAACCGAGACGGGCATCTTGAGCGCAGGCATCTCTCGATTCGGCAGCTGCTCTGCACCCTCTGTATCGGCGTGTCATTGCCGATCTTTGCAGCGATCGCAACGAGTCAGGCTTCGGCGCTCTCTCTTTCTGAACTAGGACGCTATGTTTCGGTGAACGTCGTATCGCCTGCGGTCGGTGGCCCAGTGCATGTGGATGTGTACCTGCCTCCGGGATATCCGCATCTTGGAGTTCGCTACCCAGTGCTCTATCTACTGCATGGTGAGCCAGGAAGTGGACCGCAGATGGCGAGTTCGCTGAGATTGAATACCGTTGTTTCGGCGTTGATCGATTCCAGACAGATCAAGCCGATGCTGATTGTCTTACCGACCGACGGACCCACCGTCAGAACTGATACCGAGTGGATGAACTCCGTGACCGATCCCAAGGCTCAATGGGGGACGTTCATTACCAGCGATCTTGTTTCGTTCGTCGACCGTCATTACGCGGTATGCGAGTCAAGGACAGCAACCTCCATTGGCGGTGTCTCAATGGGAGCGTTCGGTGCCGTGAATGCTGCGCTCGATCATCTTGGCAGTTTCGGCGCAGTGTTGTCCTGGTCTGGATATTTTGTTGCGAACACTCCCAAGGTGAATGGGTCCGAGGGCTCTGCCTCTTGGCGCGCGGCATCGCCGCTCTATTCACTCGCGAAGTTCATTCCTCAATTGAAAAAGACTCCGTTGCGTATTTCCTTCTACATCGGGCCAGCGGATCACTTCGCGTCTGAGAACATAGCGTTTTCTCGTCTGCTTACGCGCGATCACCTTCCCTATCGATTCGCTCTCGACAAAGGTCCTCATGGGTATGTCTTGTGGAGAAAGTATTTTGACTCTGAGTTGATCTGGCTATCGAGTGCCGAGCGCTGTTGATCGGAGGACTGACGACATATGGGAGGACCCTGCCTGTTGCACACCGAGCGATCAGGGCCGAATCACCTTCCTGAGTGACATGCTCCTCGTCGTTCTTGCGTGGTTCAATGGAGGCGTGCACAACGGTGGACCCATCTGGACGAGCCGAGTTGAAGGTGATGTTGAGCCTTGAAATTCAGGCGTTCGGTTGTGGCATCAATTGGATCTGTAGTTCTTCTGCTACTTGTCACCGGCATATTCGGGACGATCCGTTATATAGAGGCGTTCTGGCTCTACCGAGGTTTTCCAGGCCCGACAGCGCTGAGTTCTGTTGTGGTGCGATCCGGGGATCGCGCGTATCGCGTCAGCGTCTATCCAGGCTCCATCCAGACCATTTCGGTTCGCAGTCCGGCGCTCGGCAACAAAATGAATCACGTTATCGTCTACCTTCCTCCTCAATACGCCGACTATCCGGGAATTCGATATCCGGTTCTGTATCTCCTTCACGGAAATCCAGGCTCGCCAAGTCAATTTGTAAACGTTGGTGATATTGCGGTCACGGCCGACAAGTTGATCGCCGAGCAAAAGATTCAGCCGATGATCATCGTTATGCCCAGTGGTGCGTTCAGTTTCTTTGCTGACGAAGAGTGGGCGAATACGGTAAGGAGGGACAATGCCTGGGAGACCTTTGTGGCCCGTGATCTTGTTGGGGCAATTCAACATCGGTATCGTACGAAATCGAATGGGAGGAGCCGGGGGATCGGGGGCTTGTCCGAGGGCGCCTATGGTGCGCTCAATATTGGGTTCCATCACATCGGTGAGTTTGGGCTCATCGAAGGGTGGTCTCCGTACTTTATGGCCGACCGTAATCCGGTATTTTTTGCCAACAAGGTAGGTCTGTTGCGTTACAACAGTCCCGCCGTCCAGCTACCGATCGTCGCAGAGCGTCTACGCGCGCATCACACGTATGTCTGGCTCTACACGGGAACTCGCGATTACACCGTCAGAGGAGCCAAGCAGTTCGTCCGAGAGCTTTCTGCTTTGCACGTTGCACATGCCTATTCCATGCATCCCGGACGCCATGACTGGCTCTTGTGGCGAACCTGGATGCCTCAGTCGCTTACCGCCGCGTCGAATTATTTCAATGGCCATGCCTGAGAGGTCTCGAGCGATCGGCATCGCACGCTTTGCCGCGTTGTCATTGACAACGATTGTGGTCGTCACTGTCTCTTTCGGTTGGCTGTATCTCCTGCAGGGGCCGACAATGCACTGGCCTGGACCAAAAGTCAGTGATGCGCTTGTCCTCGATGAGCTCGCCGGCCATTCCAGTGTTCCGTTGGTTGTTTTTCTTTTCGCGATCTGTGTTGGAGCGTTTGTCATCGCGGGCCTTGCGAGAGCCTTGCATTTCGATGGCATTCAGATTGCACTTGTAACTGGAGCGATCGCGGCTCTCTGGCTTTATCTGGCATCTTCGATTTCGATCTCTGTCGTTCGCCAGGTCCCTATAGACGACGCGTTGCGCGCCGCACGTGGCTTGGAGTCGGTCTATCTTGCCGCATCCTCTGTCGCAATCGCGATAGCGATCATGGCAACGCGCCCAACCGGTGAAAATACCCTTACGCGCTTTATTCCGGGTTGTGTGGCACTTCTTGGCATGCTCGATTTCTTGGTCGGGACCTTGCCACGGTCTGTCGATGTCAACAGACCCGTGATCGGCATCTTTACCGGTCCTATCTCTCCTGGTGGCCGCACGATCGAGATCACCGTCGGGGTGCTGTTGATTCTCTGCGCACGGGCGCTCAGTCGACGAAGTAGACGGGCCGTCTGGTTTGCCGTGTTGTTGACGATTGTCTCGTTGGCAACGCGCCTTGTCGATGGATTCAGCGTATCGACCATCATTATCTGCGCGTTGGTCGCCCTGATGTTGCTTACGCGAAGGCATGATTTTGTGCAGTTTGGCGACCCAACGACGCGCTACACGCCCCTCATCCGATTTGTATCGATGGTGGTGCTGACGATTGTCTATGGAGTTTTTACCCTGTTCATCTATCGCAGTGAGGCCGGCCTGACGTTTCATCTCGCGTCGGCGCTGCGTGCAACGCTCCGTACCTTGGTATTGTCAGCACCACCGCAGGCGACGCTGCTCTCTGGTGAGTTTGCCGAGTGGTTCCCCTGGACACTTCGTCTGATCGTGGGTTCTGGAGCGATTTGGGGCGCCGTGGCCTGGTTTGCACCGTGGCATCAACGGCTTGAAGATGAAGGCTCCCGGTTTGCCTATGCGAGAGAGGTCGTCGGGCGGTGGGGGACGGACTCGCTCGCTCCGTTCACACTCCGAAAAGACAAGGCTCATTTCTTCTTTCCCGAGGACTCTGTCGTCGCGATTGAAACAACGCTCATCGCATTTCGCGTCCTTCGAGGAGTCGCAATCGTCTCTGGGGATCCAATCGGACCGAAGGGAGGCGAGATGGCTTCGTTGGCGTCGTTTCTCGAGATGTGCAATTCCAAGGGGTGGATTGCCGCGATCATCGGAGCCTCCGACCGCTATCTCCCTGGCTATCACGAACTCGGCCTGCGAACGCTCTACCAGGGTGACGAGGCAGTTGTCGATATAGACACCTTTACGCTCGAAGGTGGCGCGATGAAGAGTGTCCGCCAAGCTGCGCAGCGATTAGCACGCAAGGGTTTCACTGCGGAGCCCTTGCTTGCAAGCCAACTCTCCAGAGATGACCGCGATGCGCTCACGGCTCTTGAAACACAGTGGTTGGCCGGGCAGCGCCGCAAGGGGTTCGTGATGGAACTTGACAGTCTGTTTCGCCTCGACGGCGACGAGGAGGTCTTTGTGGTCGGTCGAGACCCTTCGGGAGAGGTAGTCGGATTCCTCGAGATCGCCATCTGTCCGGCGAGTCGGTCGCTCTCGCTCTCATCCATGCCACGCGTCAGCGAGGCACCGAATGGACTCAACGCGTACCTGATTGTGACCGCAGTGAATTGGGCACGCGAGCATGGATTTACTGAGCTCTCACTCAATTTTTCGCCTGTCGCGCGACTTCTCACGGGCGATATCACTCGGACACCTTGGTCGAGACTTGCACGAAGAGTACTGCTTGTCATTAAACGCCTCTTTCGCCTTCAGCTTGACAACCTTTATGTGTTCAATCGTCAGTTTCTTCCACGCTGGCAGCCGCGCTATCTTGTCTTCAAACGGCGCCGCGATCTTGGACGCATCATTCTTGCGGCGATGGCCGCTGAGCGATACCTCCCATTCGCGGATGTCTTGCGTGGTCGTAACTGGGATGCGCATCCGGTTCGCGCCAAAGTCTCGTATACGAGCCTCCCGGAGTAACAGTGAAACTTATTGCTGGTCTCATTGTGGCGCTGGTGGCCGGGATCTGCTTTAGCTATAGCTACGTCGGACAACACCTCGTTGCAGCAAACCTTGAACGGTTCGATCTGCGCCGGCCCTTTGTGAACCTGCGACAACTCGTCACAAATTTCCGATGGATGGTGGCCTGGCTGAGTGGCTGGGTCGGTTGGGGGTTCTATATCCTTGCGCTCGCGCTCGCTCCGCTCTCTCTCGTGCAGGCAATTACGGCGGGAGGCATTGGGATGCTCGCGCTTGGCTCACATTTCTTTGTAACGCCCTTACGTGTGCTCGAGCGAAGAGCCGCCTATGTTGCTACTGCGGGCCTGGTGCTTGTCGCAACAAGCGTGCGCGCGCACGGCCAGAGTCACCCGGTCTCACTGCACGCGCTGGAGTTCACGGTCATTACAGGGCTTGGTATTGCTTTGTTGTGTGTGCTTGTCTCGCGACGCATCGGACTCGCGATCGCCTCGGGGATCTGTTATGGAGTGGGCGACGTTGCAACAAAGGGAGCATTCTCTGGAGTGCCCATTCTCATTGTTTTTGTGATCGCGGCGTATGTCGCTGGTTTTGCGACGCTGCAATTTGCCTTTCAACGCAGCTCCTTGTTGGTGAGTGGTGGGTTGTCCTTTCTTTTTTCAAATGTGATCCCACTCGCGTGCGGTGTATTGCTTTTTGGGGAACGACCGCAGGGCACTGCCGCTACGGTCCTTCGATATTCGGGTTTTGTGGTCGTCATCCTTGGAGCCGTAGCCATTTCGACAACCGCAGGCTCAAAAGAGTCGTCTTAAACTTGCGCGAAAAACGTTGATTTCCAGCGCTTTTTTCAATTTGGGAACTTCCGCCTTTCGCTTGCCAGATTTTCAGGCAACAATGTGAGCATGCCTTATGGAGAGACTGGTGAACGACCCTGGGGTACCTACTTCGTGCTTGATGACGAATCTGGCCACAAGGTCAAGCGGATCTCGGTTGACGCGGGAAAGCGCCTTAGTTATCAGTTCCATGAGTATCGCTCCGAGCACTGGTTCATCACCGCGGGTCAGGCTCGGGTGATTCTCGACGGTGTCGAGCATGCGCTCTGTCCTGGCGAATCGATCGACGTGCCGCGTCGGGCGAAACACCGAATCGAAAATCCCGGACCCGATCAGTTGATCTTCGTCGAGGTTCAATATGGTGAATACTTTGGCGAGGATGACATCATCAGGCTCGATGATGACTTCGGTAGGGCCGATGTCCGGGTGGGCTACACCGAGGTCTGACCACCGAGGCAAAGCTGTGTGGGCGAGAGGAGTTGAACCTCCACCCCCGAAGGGACTGGGACCTAAACCGCCGAAAAGGTGTCGCAAGTTATTGCACCTCGTCGCAACCATTCTCAAAGTAGCAGCTCAATGGTGCGCTTTGGATTTTGCCGTCGCGCTCACCTGTACTCGTTCGCAAACATTGCGTTAGCAATCGGTTAGCAAAGGTTGCTTTGTCGAACTCATTTGGTTCTTTAGGCGACCCTTACGCGTTGAATCCTGAGATTCGTGAGAACTTTCCTTACGGGATCAAGGGAGTTGATGAAGCGGCCTTGGTTGAATGGGCATAGATCGCCAAAACAATCAGTGGAGAATCACCAAAATCATCAATAAAAAAGCACCAATATCATCAATCAGAGCTGTAATCAGGACTTTTGTGTATGTTTATGCGCATGACATATATGCCTCGAATCGTCGATGCTGAACTGATCCGTCGTCTGTCGGCGGCGCCAATCGTTGTTCTCGAAGGGGCCAAGGCCTGCGGGAAGACCGAAACGGCTCTCCAGGTGGCCCGCAGCGTCGTCCGGCTGGACATAGACAGCAGCGCCCGGTTGGCGGTTGCGACCGAACCTGGTCTGGTACTCCAGGGGGAGACGCCGCGTCTCATTGACGAGTGGCAGATCGAACCAGAAATCTGGAACCACGCGCGCCACCTAGCCGATGATCGCAGACAGCCCGGGCAGTTCATCCTGACCGGTTCTTCCGTTCCTGACGACGACCCGAGTAGACACTCGGGTGCTGGACGTTTTTCATTCATCCGGATGCGTCCGATGAGTCTCTTTGAGAGTGCTGAGGGAGTCGGAACCGTTTCACTCGCATCATTGATGAATGGAAATTTGGCGCGCAGTGGTGAGACGAAGTTGTCCGTAGCTGACCTCGCGAAACTTGTCGTGCGAGGCGGTTGGCCACTGCAACAGAGCGCGACCATCGCTAATGCTGCTCAGGCGGCGAAAGATTATTTGGACCAGATCCGACAGGTAGATGTGAGTCGCGTTGGTGGTGCGCGGCGAGACCCGATCAAAGTCGGACGCCTACTTGCATCTCTTGGTCGCAACATCGCAACAGAGGTAACGCTCAAAACGCTCGCAGCCGATGCAAGCGGAGCGGATGAGACGATGTCGGCAAACACCACGACTGAATATCTTGACGCTCTCACACGTCTGATGATCATTGAAGATCAGCCCGCATGGGCCCCACACCTCCGCTCGAAGACGCCTCTGCGGAAAGCGGCGAAGCGACATTTTGTCGATCCCTCTCTTGCGGCAGCCGCAATTGGCGCCGGTCCAGATCGTCTTGAGAAAGACTTGGAGTTATTGGGACTGATGTTTGAATCGCTCGTCGTGCGCGATCTCCGCGTCCTTGCCCAACCTCTTGGCGGCGAGATCTTCCATTATCGAGACAAGAGCGGACTTGAGGTCGATGCAATCGTTCAACTCAATGACGGACGTTGGGGCGCGTTCGAGGTAAAGCTCGGCGGCGCGAGTCATCTCGACGCGGGTGCCGCGTCTCTTTTGCGATTCGCCGACGCGGTGAACACCTCCAAGACCGACGTGCCGATGGCGCTTTGCGTTGTTTGCATGTCTGGATATGGGTACGTGCGTCCGGACGGGGTAAACGTGATCCCGATCCGATCGCTTGGACCCTGACGTTTCTCAGAGCAAAGAATGGACAGGACAAGACCCAATCAGTAGTTTCGACTTGAGCAGCACACGCAAAACCTGAAGCCGCACGACCCCGGAGGCAAGATGAAATTCGCTGGAGCGGCGTTTCCACATGTTCATTCGTATCGATTCTCACGAGCAGTAAGCCTTGTTATTTCGATTACCGCCGCTGTGGTGGTTGTTGGCTACGGAACAAGTTTTGCTGCGACTTCTTCGAGAAAATCTTCGGCCCCATCGCAAGCGACTACGAAAGTAATTGCTGGCACCGACGGCTACTGCGCGATTGTCGGGTCCGGGGGAGTCATGTGCTGGGGAGACAACTCGTACGGAGAACTTGGAAGTGGGAGCAAGCTCGACTTCTCTGCGGTACCCGTCGCGGTAAAGGGCTTGCATTCTTAGTAATTTTTAAAGGCGGGTACCTAGTTCTCAATTTCCAAGAATGATCCTCGCCACCTCCTCGGCAGCAGCTTCTTGCATATTTGGCAGCACATGGGAATAGGTATCGAGCGTGATCGAAATGCTCGCATGACCAAGTCTCTCGCTGACGATCTTCGTCGAAATTCCTGCGATGAGGGATGCGGTCGCATACGAGTGTCGAACGTCGTGGAGCCGGATATGGGGTAATCCAGCGTCTCGAGAGAGTTGCCCAAACCAGGCGCTGAAAAGGCGCGGAGAGAGCGCTGAGCCATCTTCGTGAGTGAAGACCAGTCCGGTATCCTGCCACGCTTGGCCGACTCCAAGTCGCTCTTCAAGCTGACGACGACGATGACGCTCCAGCTCAAACGCTGTGGTGGTGTCAAGTGCGACCGTTCGTCTTCCTTTTGCTGTCTTTGGTTCAGAGACCAGCACCTCGCGATTTACTACCACGAGCGCTCGAATGACCGCGCGCTGTTTGTTCTTGAGGTCGATCTCTCGCCATCGCAATCCGAGAACCTCGCCGCGCCTCATTCCGGTGGTACCAAATAACAGCCACGCCGCATAGAGGCGATCGGACTCAACGAATTTGAGAACCGCCCAGAGTTCATCTGGGCTCCACACGTGCATCTCCGGAGTCTTTGGTCGCGGAGGGTCAGCTCGTTCTGCGGGGTTGCGCGCGAGATGTCCCCAGCGGACAGCGTCGTGAAGTGCCTTGTGGAGCATCGTATGCACGTGTCGAACGGTCTTTGGTGAGAGTCCCTGCTCAGGCTTGTCCCTCCGGACCTGTGTACGACCGCACCGGAGCAGTTGCGCGTAAAGAGCGTTCAGGTGAGCAGGAGAGAGTTCCGAGAGCTTTCGGGTGCCGATGTTGGGCACTGCATAGGCCTCAACCGCTCGTCGGTAGTGATCCCAGGTTGAAGGTCGAACCGTTGCACGAATCGCGGGAAGCCATTCATCGACAAGATAGGCGGCGACTGAGATCCGCGATGGCTCGACGTAGATTCCCTGATGGATCTCGTTCCAGAGTTCTCCGTAGGCGATCTCCGCCTCTCTGCGGGTTTTGAATCCTCCGACGGACCGCTGTCGCCTGGCACCGCTTGTGCCATGCTCCAGCGTGATCCAGAAGTACCAACTCGATCCGCGTTTACGAAAATGTCCTGCCATGCCCACCTCGCCGTTAGCAACCCGTTAGCAATTCCTTCATCCAGGTCACAACAAGGCTCATTCAAGTGGCTACCGATTCGCATACTTCCAGCTTGGGCAACCAGTGTGGGCGAGAGGAGTTGAACCTCCACCCCCGAAGGGACTGGGACCTAAACCCAGCGCGTCTGCCATTTTCGCCACGCCCACGAGCGCCGCTAACTCGATACTTTAGGCGATCAAGCGCCGTCCCACCTCGGTCCGGATCGAACCCATTAGGGAGTGTGGAAATTAGCCGTTGCAGGTTTTTGGCGAATGGCGACGCGAAAGGGGCACGGGAAGAAGCAGATAGCCTAGGCAGCATGACTGCAGATCTGAACGCTTCGTACAATCACGTGATGAGCGCCCTTAACGGCCAGGACGCGGGCAATCCCGATGTCTATCAGCGGCTCCTCAAAGAGCGCATCATCTTCTTGGGAACCCAGGTCGACCACACCAGCGCAAACCTGATCTGCGCGCAACTGCTCCTGCTCGAGGCCGAGGATCCACGTCGTGACATCTCGCTGTACATCAATTCACCCGGTGGCTCGGTGACCGATGGGCTTGGGATCTACGACACCATGCAATACGTGAACTGTGATGTGTCGACAATCTGTCTCGGACTTGCCGCCTCGATGGGTCAGTTCCTGCTCTGCGCCGGCGCTCCTGGAAAGCGCTACGCGTTGCCACACTCGCGCATTTTGATGCATCAGCCCTCAGGGTCGATGCAGGGTCAGGCCTCCGACATCGCGATCCAGGCAGAACAGATCGTGTACCTGAAGAAGATGATGGCCGAGCGCATCGCATTTCATACGGGGCAGTCGATCGAGCGCATCGAGGCAGACTCTGATCGTGACCGATGGTTCACCGCAGATGAGGCGCTTGGGTACGGATTCATCGATCGCGTGATCGAGCGTTCAGCGCTGACTCAGGTCTCCGCGTAGTCAACTCCGTGGTCGTGCCGTTTATGGCGCGACACCGGTATGGCCAGGATTACCCCGCCACATCGGCCATGGCGGCGCTATCGCCGGTGCATAGGGGAGTGGATAGCTGATCAGTCTGCCAATCGGCGTGATCTGTTTGGGTCCACCGCAGATGACAAACAGTCGCCAACCCGTTCCCGGTCCGGTCCCTGCAATATTCGCGACCGCCGGAGCATCTTGTATCGAGCAGTTCGTCAGCGATTGGGAGAACGTCGTTCCGAACAGATACTGACCGGTCGCACCGTCGAGTGGATAGAGACCGTTCGATGAGCCGATGAGCACGTCGTTGTTTCCATTGCCAAGCAGATCCGTAATGATCGGCGAGGAGAAGTCGTTTGCGCCCTCAAGTTGCTGAGACCAGAGCAACGCGCCGGTTCCGCTGAACGCGCGCACCTCCGAGACACCACTTTTCGAGGCTGTGCAACTCGCGCACCATGAGACATCGACGACGTCGGGGAGTGTGCTGTTCGGCAGGGTTCCAATCGCTGGCGATCCAAAGGTTGGCCCGGTGGTCTTGACCGGCCATCCCGGAAGGCGTCGCCCGCTGTCTGCCGAGAAGGCAAAGAGTCGGTACGAACTTGTTCGATACGGCGGCAGCTCACCAAATCCTGTGCCGACAACGACAGAGGGACGGCCATCAGCGGTGATGACACCGACCGCAGGGCTTGACCAGATTGTCTGGTTCTCACAGCGCCTCCAGACGATGCGTGGTCGATTTCGTGTATAGGTGATGTCGTAGAGGAACCCTCCATAACAGTGCGCGACGCCGGTCGCATCTCCACCGACGAAGATGTCGAGTCGTTGTCTTGTTCCTCGTACATGAAACAGCGCCGCCGAGGACCAGATGGTGTCCTGGGTATCAATTGGAAACCCGCGCACGAGATGCCCGCGCGCGTTGAGCGCATAGAGCCGGTGATCCCACGATCCAAATACGATGTCCTTCTGCCCGTTGCCGGTGATGTCGCCAACGACCGGAGTCGCGATCACGCCCTCGCGATAACCGTCAGGGCTCGCTCCTCCGTCCCACTCGTTGAAGATGTCAAGGGTGTTGAACCGAAAGACAAGGCGACCGGTGGTGCTGAAGGCAACGAGTCCACCTTGTTGGTGAGCGACGTAGGTCGAGCCGGCTCCAATGAGAATGATCGGTGGCTTTTTGGGACCATTCACATAGGCAAGCGTCGGTGTCGATTCAATCGCCGTTGGCACCCCTGGCGCAATGTCGACTGGCTGTGGCCAGCCGGGCATCGGCTCGCCTGTCGTTGCATTGACGACATAGAGATAACCGTTTTCTGAACCAAACATCACAACCTGAGTACCATCGATGGTGTCAACCGTCGGCGAGGAAATAGCAACCGGACCAATCGTGTCGGTCCATGTTGGTGCGGGGAAGTTCACCTCGGCACCGCCCCGGGCCAGCGCAGCCGGGGCAAACAGCTGACTTAGCGGAAAGAGTGCGACCGTCGTCATCGCGATGATGAATATCCGCGCTCGCCAAAATTGTCGTCGTGGATCTGGTCTTCGTCGCTCGATGAGACGCTGGCGATTCACGCGAGACGCCCTCGATTGCAATAAAGACAAACCAATCCTCACTTATGCAACATGGCCCTTGGGGGCTGTGACGAGCTTCACGGGAGAGGTTAGTAGTCGATCACCAAATCGTGCCTGCACGCCTCTCGCTGGGCAGATTCACCCGGCGACCCGTGCGGTGAGAGGCGGTCGCGTAGTGTTGGGAGGCAAATTCAGGTGACTTAGCGGGAAGGGAACCAAAGATGGCAAAATCGCGGGCGATGCGTATTGCCTTTGTGACCCCCCGTTATGGCGAGGGCGTCGTCGGAGGTTCAGAGGCTGTCATGGCCGAAGCCGCCCAGGGCCTCGCTGGACGAGGCCATGAGGTTGAGCTGCTTACGACCTGTGCCCGATCACATTTCAGCTGGGAGAATGAGTTTCCAGCTGGAGTCTTACAAGATCGCGGCATCACTGTGCGTCGGTATCTGACGGTCTCCGCGAGATCTCGTCTGCTAGCTGGTGAACTTGAACGGCGTGTCCAGGCCTCTGAGCAACTCACCGAAGCTGAACAGATCGCCTGGGTCAACGGACGTTTTCGCGTACCCGATCTGTATATCGATCTCGTCAAGAATGCTCGAAGTTATGACGCGATCATCTTGTCGCCGTATCTTTTCTGGTCGACGATCTATGGCGCCGAGGTAGCGCCAGAGCGGACGATCGTCATGCCGTGTCTTCACGACGAGCCGTACGCGTGGTTGAGCATCGTCTCAAAGACACTCAGCGCCGCTGCTGGGCTTTGGTTCCTCTCTGAACCTGAGCATCAACTCGGACACCGCGTCGCGCCCGGGATGAGCGCGCATCACTCGGTTGTCGGAGCGGCGGTCAACCTCCCAAGCGCGTACGACCCGGCAGGCTTTCGCGAACGACATGGTTTGACCCGGCCGTTCATCTTGTACGCCGGTCGACGCGAGGATGGCAAGGGATGGCGTCAGCTACTGAGTGGGTTCTCGGCAGCGCTCGTTGGCGGCGATCTGCCATTTGATCTCGTGACAGTCGGCGTTGGTTCTCCAAATGTGCCAGAGGGCATCTGTGAACGCGTGATCGATCTTGGCTTTCTTGATACCGACGAGCTCCCAAACGCGTTCGCGGCCGCTGAGGCAATGATCCAGCCGAGTGTCAATGAGAGTTTTTCGCGGACGATGATGGAATCCTGGCTTGCTGGCACGCCAGTCATCGCGAATGCAGCCGGCGAGGTCATCACCTGGCACTGCGAACGATCAGGTGGGGGACTCAGCTACAACGATGATCTCGAATTCGCCCAGTGTCTGCGCTTTATTGCCGAGGCACCAAAGGCTGCATCGGCGCTCGCGGAACGCGGACGCGAATACGTACTTGAGAACTACACATGGGAGATCGTGCTTGACAACATGGAACACTCGTTGCGAGCACTCGCCAAGGAGCTCACGGGATGAGGGTGCTCGTCGTCGGAACCGTTCCACCACCAGGGGGACAGCGCGCGAAAGAGCTTGCTGCAGTTGTTGCACGGCGAGTCGAGCAGGGCGACGAGGTTGAGATCCTCTCTCCAGATCCCCGCAGCGCCGCTCATCACACGGCAAACCTTGAGTCGTTGATGTTGCCACTTCGTCTTGTGCTGCTCTCTCCGAAATTTGATGCACTGGAGCTTCGTATCGAGACGCGGCTGCCGCTTGGCAGCGAGGTCAATCGCGTGCTTCGCGGACTGACGCTGTTTGGTCTTGGAGTCTGTTTTGGCATGTATTCGGAGGTAACGCTCCGACTCGACAGTCCGATTCCTTTACCCGGCGGAGTGGGAGGACGTGCGACCAAGGACATGTGGAGGCGCGCGTCGCGCATTGTCGTCCAAAATGTCGAGGACTACCGGAGGGTGCTCGCGGCGCCTGGTGTCAAACAGGAGCGAGTCGAGATCGCGCAACCGACGTTCGTTGAGGCACGGGCGAAGGAGAACTCCTGGCCCTCGCCAACTGAGCATGACCTTCGAAACCGTGTGCTCGCAGGTATTCGCCAGCGCGCCGAGGCAGAGCGCAGGGCGAACCGTGCGCGAGTTGATCTTGGAGCTGAGGGTGTGGGACCACTCACCTCAGCGGCGTTTTCCTCAGCGGCGCACGTTGCGCCGGGCATTTCTACAGTTGTTCGTGCCGTGGTCTCTCGCGTGCTTCGCGAGCTATCGAGTCGCTGAAGCGCGCGTCGGTTGCTCGGGAGTCTCTTCTCGAGCTTCGATGATGGGTCAGGTAGTAGCTGAAGTCGCGCGTGCAACGTCGGGTATCTGGACGATTCTTGTCAGCAACGTCCTGGCGACATAGTCAAAACTGTAGTGCGAGGCATGTACCGCGCCCGCCTGCGCGATGTCGGTTCGAAGTCGTGCGTCATCAAGCAGACTGGCAGTTACGTTGGCAAGTTCGAATGCGCCAACTCCAGCATTGACGTGGGTGACTGCGTCGTCTGGCAGCTCTCCGAACCATCCGATGTCGCTGACGATTGTCGAGACCGAGCTCGCGAGACATTCGCCGATTGCTGCCGATGCCTCTCCATTTGACTGGGCTCTCAACTGCAGCGCGAGCGAGGTGCGTTTGAGCCATGCGAGATAGTCGCGTGACCCAAGTGGACCGGTGAAGAGCACACGATCCTCGATTCCAAGATCGCGTGCTCGGCTGTTGAGCTCCAAACACAGAGCATCAGCGACCGGCCCGACGAACACCAGACGGAGATCCTGGCGGTTTCCAAGTTGAGCGAGCGTCTCGATGAGCAGCAGCGGATTCTTGATCGGATCGACGATTCCAAAGTGCGCGAGGTAGATCATTTGGTCTTGTGGTGGGGGCTTGCCCCAGAGGTTGTCCTTTTGTTCGACAAGTGCTGGCGGACAGGCAGCTGAGGTCTCCGTGAATCCGACATCAACAAGACGTGGCGCCTCCATTGCAAACGGGAGTACCGCAATTTTTCTGAGCGAGTTTGGTCTTGCATCGATCTCGGCAAGTTGAGCTGCAGCGGTAGAGGTAACGAGAAATCCGCTACTCATCGAGATGATGTCGCGGGCCATCAAAAGGCCGTATTGCTCGAGGTCTTGCTCCTCGAGATCCCCGGTGAGACCGATCGATTGAGGAAGTTGTCCCTGGTACATCGTTTCGATTGCGCGCCCGAGACCTCCAAGGCGGAATCCGGGGTCGCCGTACAGATGGCGATAGAGATTGCTGAGGCGCACCTCGTGGCTCATCACGAGCCCCCGACGCTTTTTCAACATTGCATATGCACCGAGATGGTGGTGACTGTTCCCGAATACATAGACAACTTCATCAAAACGCCCGGCGAGATGTTCCACGTGCATGAGCGATTCGACGCGATAGCTTGCGATGTCATCTGGCGCTGACTGGTCTGCACTTGGGCCGTCGAAGAAACAGGTCAGATCGACCTTGTCTGTTTTCGCAAGCGCCTCAGCAAGCCGGTAAGAGTAACGCGCGATGCCAGTCGGCGACGCAGGGAACGGTGAGACGATCGCGAGTCGCGGTCGATTTCGATGGAGTGGCCTTGGTGCTGGACGCGAGCGCCGTTCAGAAAGCATCGCGTCAAAAACAGCGGCGCTTTTTCGCGCGACATCATCCCAGGTCGAGATCGGATGAGCGGATGTTGCCTCCTGTTCAGTGAGTGCACGCTCGATGGCATCGGCGATTGACTGCGCATCATCTGGATCAAATAGGTCGCGCTCAGTAAGCTGTTCGTCGTGTGGCGATATCGACGACGCGATGACGCGGGTCTGACATGCAAGCGCCTCGACAATCGGAAGTCCAAAGCCCTCCGCGAGCGACGGGAAACAGACAAGGTCTGCGCCCTGGACTAAGGCGACAAAGTCGCGATCAGCAACGTATCCGGGAATCACGACCTCGCCTGGCGTACCGAGCTGAGCGGCGAGGCTCTCGAGATGAAAGACAGTCGATCGATTGAACGCTCCGGTGATGACAAGTTGAAATGCGGAGCGAACATGGGGTGGCACCAACGCCCATGCCCGAAGCAACTGCTCATTGTTTTTTCTCGGATGAGAGCCGCTCGGATAGAGCACATAACGGCGATTCAATGAAGCACCCTCTAGAGATGTGATCACCACCTCCCTTGTGAGGTCGCGGTTCAAAGCTGGCACAAATTCAGGATCTGGAGCAGCGCCGACGACAGCAATCTTTTCGCTCTGGATTCCAAGGATCCGGGTGAGGTCTCGGGCGACGCTCGATGAGAGCACCTGGAGCTGATCGAGCGAGCGGACGAGTTCGAGACGTGTGCGGTAACGCCTGCGATCGACGGGGTCGATGAGCTCAGTCGTGAGATCGCGTGCGGGAATCAGGTCATAGACCGTCGCGCTCGTCAGCTGACAGAGAAGTTTGTTCGGGAGCAGATGTCCGACAGGCTGAGAGAGGTCGAAGGGCGCGAGCTGATGGAAGATGGTCGCTCGCTGTGTCATCTCGCTACTGAGATGAGCGACTTTGCCCGATGCGAGCAGTTCACGCAGTGAGCCGGGCGGGGGAAGGGCAGGATTGAGGCGATAGACACTGACAAGGTCAGGACGTAGTCGCTCGAGCGCGATACACCACGAGAGCGCGTAGTGCGCGATCCCGCGCCCGCGGCTTTCGACGCTCTGGAGTGCCGAAATATCGACGACGACCGGTGGTTCTCTCATCGCGTCCGGGACACGCCTTAGGCCCGAGCGGTAGAACTGTCTGGAGCACTCCCTGAACCCAGAATCTCCTGGGGGGCGATGGCTTTCTGTGCGAAGACCAAGATCTCCTGTTCAAGCGCACCGACGCGGGCATCATAAGCTTGGAGTAGCCGGCCGATCAATTCAGTTGATTCAGCGTCTGCATCGAGTTGTGCCTGCACCATGAGGCGTAGTTCGGCAAGCTCGGCGCGCATCTCGTCGATCTTGCGCACGACATGTTGCTCGATGGCATTCGTGCGATCTTCAGAGGCCACAACGCGCCCCGGTAGCGAGGCAGCGGTCCTTGCTCTACGAAGAAGGTGTCGTTTTGGTCGGTCCTGCACAAGACTCCCCAGTCTGTAATGGTCCTGTGATGTCATGCTACTTACCCTACCGGCCTGCCCTCATTCCTTCTGACCCGGCCGCTAGTATTTGGCCCGTTCCTCGTGGAGAAGATGGTCTCGCGCGAGTCGAGACCTTGGAAGGGGCATTACCTGCATGGTGGCCGAGAATGAGTTGGAGCATTCAGAGACGGCACCCATTGGGATGTTGGACTCTGCATCGTCAGAAAATGATCGCTCCGATCTTCCCGCCCGCGTCGTCTCGGCCCGGGTTCTGCTGCGCCCGAGGCTCAAGGAGATCTGGAAGTCGCGCGAGCTCCTCCTGTTTTTGATCCGCAAAGAGCTCAAGGTGAAGTACAAAGGGAGTTTTCTTGGATTCATCTGGTCAATGATCAATCCCGCCATTGTGCTGATGGTGTATTTCGTCGTCTTCCGGTATTTCCTCCATACCGCGTTTCCACAGTTCGCGCTCTATCTCTTCAGTGGACTTTTGGTCTGGAACTTTTTTGGCGTCTCACTCGGAGGAGCGTCAACTGCGATTGTAAGAAACGCGGGAATCGTCAAGAAAGTTTCGTTCCCGCGCGAGATTCTTGCCATCTCCCAGGTTGGCACCTCACTGGTTTTCTTTTTCTTCCAGTTCATCGTGCTCGTGATCTACCTGATTGGCTTTCACTACGCACCGGCGTGGGGCTATCTGCCGCTTATTCTTGCAGCACTGGTAGATCTCGTGATCATCACCACGGCACTGTCGATTTTTCTCTCGGCAGTGAATGTCTATCTGCGAGACGTACAGCACCTCATCGACGTTGTCTTGCAGGCGTGGTTCTGGGGCGTGCCGATCATCTACAGCTATAACCGCGTCTATCATCATTCGCACTTGCTCGGATATTTCTTTCTTGCCGATCCGATCACACCGATTGTCCTGAGCTTCCAGCGCGCAATCTACGGACATGTCGCTCCGCTTGGTTACAGTTACGCGAACGGCGCTTCTGGACCAGTGCTCGCAAACTATCCGTATCACTTCTATCTTTTGATGCTCGGCTGGGTCTTTGTCACCGGAGTCGTTCTGCTATTTATATCTCTTCTCGTCTTTGGGCGGCTTGAGGGCAACTTTGCCGAGGAGCTCTAGTCGCGCAATGAATTATGCCGTCGAAGTCCAGGATCTCTCCAAGCATTTCCGTCTCTATCACGAGAAATATTCCTCCCTTAAAGAGCGCGTACTCCACGCTGGGAACCTTCCCTATGACGACTTCTGGGCGCTCCAGGACGTCTCGGTCGCGATCGAGGCAGGCAAGACCGTCGGCATTCTCGGGCGGAATGGAAGTGGGAAATCAACGCTCTTGAAATGCATCGCAGGAATCTTGCAGCCAAGTTCAGGTCAGGTCATCGTCCGTGGACAACTCGCGGCGATGCTCGAACTCGGTGCTGGCATGCAGCCTGAGCTTTCTGGGCGAGAGAACATCTACCTCAATGGGTCACTGCTCGGACTTTCGCGGAAAGAGATCTCCCGGCGTTTTGATGACATCGTGGCATTTGCCGAACTTGAGCAGTTCATCGACAATCAGGTCCGCTATTACTCGTCAGGTATGTATGTTCGCCTTGGTTTTGCGGTTGCGGTCAATGTGGATCCGGATGTCTTGTTGGTCGATGAGGTTCTCGCCGTTGGTGACGAGCGGTTTCAGCAGAAATGTCTCGACAAGGTAAGCGAATTTCAGGAGGAGGGACGCACGATCATTGTCGTCTCGCACGCACCGGACATGTTGCGACAGATCTGCGAAGAGATCATCGTGATCGACCATGGCAAGATTCTGACAGTCGCTCCTCCGGGTGAGGCGATCCGTATCTTTCGTGACTCGCTCATCGCCACTGACGAAGTCCACACCGAGCCGGAGACAGTCGACGGCGTGTCATCGATGCCAAGACGCCAGGTGGAGATCACCGAGGTCGGACTCGAGTTCCCAGGGGCCGGTGAGCGTACCTATCTCGTCACCGGTGACCCGCTTCGCGTACGCGCAAGACTTGTCGTGCATCAGGCAGTACGGGGCGCCCGATTTGAGCTGACGTTGCTCAACGAGCGCAATGAGGTCATCTTTGGTTCACAGGGTGATGCCCTTGCCGGTGGCGACGTGCTTGATCCAGGCGAAACATATGTCTCGTTCGTCTTTGATACCGTCCCGCTGCTTGACGGTCGATTCACTGTCAATGTCTATGTGCGTGACGCGCATTCAAAGATGCTTGCCAATGCAGAGCCCGCGGCGACCTTTGAGGTCATGAACCCTGGCCGTTCAGTTGGCATGTTCTCCCTGGCAATGCGCACCGAGCTGAGTGACCAGCCGATCGCTTCGTCGAACTGAGAGGCTCGAAAGATAACGAAATCTCACCTGGACCCGGAGATCGCTGCGCTTCTTGGGCGTGCAGACGAGGAGCTTGGCGCGCTGAGGGGAGCGGGAAGCTTGCCTCTTCAAAAGACCGAGCAGCTGCGAGCGACTTTCGAGCGCTGCGCGACACAGGCGCTGCGGCGCCCCAACCCTGTTCAGCGCTCACTCGTGCTGCGCGCTGTTGTGCGTAAGGTTGTTCCGAAATCTCTGCGCCCGATGCTCAAACGAGCGCTGGTGGGCATCCGTGGGAGAGGCACACGATGACCGCGCTACCAGCGCACGATCGTCATCGACCCACGCGGGTCGACCAGATTATTCCCTCGATCATTGAACACGACGCTGTCTCGAATCACACCTTTGCGGCCCAGAGGCTGCTCCGCGAGATGGGTTTTGTGAGTGAAATCTATGCCGTCATACAAGGACCTGGCGTCGAAGGTCGTGTGCTGCCGATTGCTCAGTTCGAGCGAGATAACGATCCCTCACACTGGGTGATGTATCAGTGTTCGATCGGGAGCCAAGCGGCTCAGGTATTTGCATCACACAAAGGCATCAAACTACTCGACTATCACAACATCACACCGGGACATCTTGTCGAGCGGTGGCTTCCTCCACTTGGGCAAGAGATTCGACTTGGTCGCGTACAACTCGAGACACTCGCACCAATCGTGGACTACGCGATAGCGGACTCTCCATTCAATGCGGGAGAACTCACCGCGCTTGGGTACGCCTACGCCGAGGTGGTCTCGGTGCTCATTGAGGCAGGCAACATCAATGCAGTGCCTGACGAGAGGACGCTCGCACGCTATGCCCATGGTGGCGGCCACAACTGGCTGTTCGTCGGCCAGGTCGCACCACACAAGGCACAGCACGATCTCATCATGGCATTTGCCTGCTATCGCGAGCTTTTTGATCATCAGGCGCGGCTGTTCATCGTTGGACGCGAAATGGGAAGCGCATACCGTTCTGCACTCGTGCGTCTTGTGCGCGCCCTCGGACTCGATGAATGGGTTGTAATGCCAGGGTCAGTATCAATGAGTGAACTCGCCGCGTACTACGAGCTCTGTGATGCCTTTGTCTGTCTTTCAGATCACGAGGGCTTCTGTGCTCCGATCATCGAGGCGATGTCACGCAGTCTTCTTGTCGTTGCATATTCGGTTGCCGCGGTGCCTGACACCGTCGGTGATGGTGGGGTATTGATCGATCACAAAGAGCCCGATTACGTCGCGTGTGTCATGCACGCATTGTTCGAATCTCCCGAACTTATGGCGCGAATCGGTGATCGGGCACTCGCGCAGGCCAAGCTATATACGCTTGAACGCTCGGAAGAGGCGTTTCGAGAGGCGATCAGACGGGCGATAGCGCTTCTCTCATAGGCGATGACCCCAAAATTTGGGGTTGGGCGCGTAGCATTGCGCAATCGTGAAGAACTTTTCTATCGTCATTTGCGCGTTGCCGCGGCGCATTTCGCGAGGCACAGTATTTTCCGTTGCCACAGTGGTCGCTCTCGTATCGATGAGTGCAGTTGCTGTGAGCGCTGCACCGATGAAGGCGCACTTTCGTCGGCTGACGACCGTGACGCTCGTCGGCCATGGTTGGGGATCTGGCATTGGGCTCGGCCAGTGGGGAGCCTTTGGCTATGCAGTGCGTTATCACTTTGGTTACGAGCGGATCCTGAATCACTACTACGGAACCACGACTCCTGCGCTGTTGAGCGCGACTGGGCAAGCTGTCGACCCAACGATCAGCGTCGCAATCTTGGAGAACTTGAACCTCGCGACGAATCAAGGGTTTCATCCGGTGGTCACCTCTTCGCGCGCATTTACGGTGACCTCTTCGGGTGGTACTCCCGTCGTTCCAACGACGACGACTACCACTACTACAACGACGACTGTGCCAACGACTTCGACGACCACCCCGACGACAACCACCGCAGTGACCCCGACCACGGCGCCGGCACCAGTAATGAACTTTTCGGTTTCTGCAGGAACGGCGATCGACCTGCAACTCGGTTCGAACGGAACATGGAACGCCTATGAGGGTGCTAGCTGTTCGGGTGCATCCGCGGCAACCACAATGACTGCGCCGATTGCAACTGGGCTCGTCAATCCGGTGATCTCCCCGACGGTTTCCGCGGACGCTAAAGTGTCGAGCCTTCTGGTGTTGTGTCGCCATGACGGCGTCGATGAATCGGTACGCGGCAGCATTGAGGCCTATGACCGGTCCGGATACGAGCGGACACTCAACCTTTTGCCACTCGATTCCTACCTGCGAAGCGTCGTTCCCTCTGAGTCCTCGGCCTCATGGGGTCTTGACGGCACGACGACGAACGCGCCGCTCGGTCGACCATGGGGATTTCAGGCACTCGAGGCTCAGGCAGTGGCCGCGCGGTCTTACGCGATGTCCTATGTCGAATCTGGAGGGTGGAACGGATACGCGGGGATCTGTGACACGATTCAGTGTCAGGTGTATTCCGGCGCCAACTTCGAGAATACGGTCTCAGATGCGGCAGTCGCGGCAACCGCTGGTGAGATTCGCGTCTTCCCGGCGACGCCAACGCTCGCGGTGTCAACCCAATTTTCCGCATCGACCGGCGGTTTCACCGACCCCTCGATCTTTCCCGCTGTGCATGATCTTGGTGACATCTGCGTGGTCCCAAGCAATCCCTTGGAGTGTAATCCAAATCACACCTGGAACGTGACGATTTCCGGCACGCAGATCAGCAGACATTTTCGCGCGATTGGACGATTGCTGATGGTGCATGTCAGCGCGAGGAACGGTCATGGTGTCTTTGGTGGACGCGCAGAGACCGTGTTGCTCAAAGGCTCCAGGCGTGCCATCCGTGTTCCTGTCTCGGAATTCGTAAGCGCGCTGGGGTTGAAATCTGACTGGTTTGCCGTCGCTGGAGTGACACGGTCTGGGGGATCACCTGTGACGACCACAACCATGACCACAGGGACTCTCGCTCCTTCGGTGACGACTACGGTTCCGGTCACAACGACAACGGCTCCCGTGACAACTACAACGCAGCCGCCCGGATAGCTCGGTACGCGTTGTCCGTCGAACCAGAGTTCGCTCAGCTTGGCTTTATCTTTCCCCGCTACGGTGAGGTCCATGCCAGACAGTGATCGCATTCGACGCAGACGGGCCTTGCATCTGGTGCGATTCACGCTCGGGGTTGGCCTCGGAGCACTAGTTCTTGACGCACTCAATGGTCAGCGCAACGCGCTCAGCAAGGCGATCGATGAGCTTGGAAGAGTAAAGCTCGAGTGGGTTGCACTCGGAGCGGTTGTCGAGCTCTTGTCCTACCTTGGTCTTGGCGCATTGCAACGCAACCTCTTGCGCGCTGGAGCAGTGAAGATCACCATGTCATACGCGACTGCGCTCTCGTTCGCGTCGAGTGCGATTGTCGCCTCGCTGCCCGGTGGTCCCGCGTTTGCCG
>Ga0307372_10000489_pt1 | contig 70717 bp, 73 predicted proteins | sample OX1MG_FD_202533 | JGI IMG/M metagenome (GOLD analysis project Ga0307372, IMG submission 202533) | Soil microbial communities from Risofladan, Vaasa, Finland - OX-1 | ecosystem: Environmental > Terrestrial > Soil > Coastal area > Acid sulfate soil | place: Finland: Risofladan, Vaasa | collected... | reverse complement strand
GCCATCAGCAGCCCGAGCAACTGCGCCATCACGACTTCCTTGGGCGGCAGGGTCGCGAGCGCGTTGATTTCCTGGGCGCTCAGCGTCTGTCCCGCCATCACGGCGCCGCGCAGTTTGAACTTGTCGCCCAAGTCCTTAAAACCGACCACGGTCTTGGCCAGCTCGACCGGGTCGCTGTCGGTCAAGATGAGGCCGACCGGGCCGCCGAGCTGGTCGGCTAGCGGCGCGTAGGCGGTGCCCTCGATTGCTCTGCGCACCAAAGTATTTTTCGCTACGCGCATCTCGCCGCGCACCGCGCGGATCTTGCGCCGCATCTCGGCGGTCTCGCCCGCGCTCATCCCTTTGTATTCCGAGACCAGCGCTATACTGGCGTGGCCGAAACGATCGCGCAGATCCTTAACCACCGAAGTTTTTTGTTCTTTTCTCATTAGCCAGATTCCGAATCGCGAAGCGCGCCGCTTAGGCGGCCGCCGCCTCGGTCTTTTGCACCGACGCCGTATCGACCCGCACTCCGGGGCCCATCGTGGACGAAACCGCGACGCTCCTGATGTAGTTGCCCTTGGCGCTGGCCGGTTTCGAGCGCATGATCGCGCTGAGCAGCGTATGCGCATTGTCGAGCAGCTTCTGCTCGCCAAAGCTCAGCTTGCCGATTCGCGCGTGCACGACTCCAGCCTTATCGACGCGATAATCGACCTTGCCCGCCTTGACCTCGGAAACCGCCTTGCTCACGTCGAAGGTGACGGTGCCAACTTTGGGATTCGGCATCAGGCCACGGGGGCCGAGAATTTTTCCGATCCGGCCGACCTGCGCCATCATGTCAGGGGTGGCGATCACGCGATCGAAATCGAGCCAATTCTCTTCCTGAATCTTCTTGATAATCTCGTCGCTGCCGACGAAATCGGCGCCCGCCTCGCGCGCCTCACGTTCCTTTTCGCCCTTGGCTATAACCAGCACGCGCGCGACCCTGCCGGTGCCGTGCGGCAGCACCACGGTGCCGCGCACGTTCTGATCGGCCTGGCGCGGATCGACTCCGAGCCGCACCGCGATCTCGACCGTCTCGTCGAACTTGGCAACCGGATGTCCGGCGACGATCTTGATCGCCTCCGCCAGCGGATAGCGGTTTTCCGGGGCGATTTCCTTGGCCACCGCCTGATATTTCTTTCCTGCCATCGCGAACCATCCTCTGCTTGCCCGGGCGCTTATCGGACCCGGGCGCCAACCCTTGTGCGTCGGGCGCGTCAGTCGGTGACGTCGATCCCCATCGAGCGCGCGGTGCCCGCCACGGTATTGACCGCCGCGGCAAGATCGGCCGCGGTCAGATCCTTGAGCTTGGTCTTGGCGATCTCCTCGACCTGTGCGCGCGTGACCTTGCCCACCTTGTTCTTGTTCGGCATCGGCGATCCCTTCTCGACCCCGGCCGCCTTGAGCAACAGGATCGACGCGGGCGGGCTCTTGGTGATGAAGGTGAACGAGCGATCGGCGTACACCGTGATGATCACCGGAATCACCAACCCCGCCATCGCCTGAGTCTGCGCGTTGAACGCCTTGCAGAACTCCATGATATTGACGCCGCGCTGGCCGAGCGCGGGTCCGACCGGGGGCGAGGGATTGGCCGCGCCCGCGGGAATCTGCAGCTTTACTTGTCCGACAACTTTCTTTGCCACTTGGCTCTCACTCGGTCGCACCCGCCGCCGCTGCTCGACCGCATGCGCCGATGCGCGCGCGTCCAGCAGGACCGGGTTAGATGATGGTTCAGGATTTTTCTACCTGCACGAAGTCGAGTTCCACCGGCGTCGCGCGTCCGAAGATCGAAATCAACACGCGCACTTTGCCCTTCTCAGGCTTGACCTCTTCGACGGTGCCGTTGAAGTCCTGGAACGGTCCGTCCACAACCTTGATCGCCTCGCCGACCTCGAACAGAACCTTGGGTTTGGGGCGCAGCGCGCCTTCCTCCATCTGTTCCTTGATTCCGCGGGCTTCGGACTCGGGCACCTCGGGCGGCTCGGTATTATGGCCGACGAAGCCGGTGATCTTCGGGGTATTCTTGATCACGTGCCAAGTTTCGTCGTCGAGCACCATATTGACAAAGATGTAGCCGGGAAAGAACTTGCGCGAGGCGATCTTGCGCTGGCCGCCCTTGCCGAGTTCCTGCACCCGTTCGATCGGGACCAACACCTCGCCAATCCTGTCCTCCATGTGGAGCGCGCGCACGCGCTCCTCGAGGGCCTGCTTGGCCTTCTGCTCGTAACCCGAGTAGGTATGCACGACGTACCACTTCATCCTGGAAGCGGGGCTCGCGCTGGAGTCGGGGCTGCCTGTCTGCGGTTCAGTCATCGGTTGCTTTCGGTCGTCGGCTAGGTTCGATCATCGGCTACTTTCGATCATCGGCTACTTTCGATCATCATTGCTTGCTTTCGATCACCGGGTGGCTCATCAAAGGTCCGCGCCAGTCCAGAATATCCGCCGCCGCGATCCGGGCCGTCAGCGCCGCGCTTCAACTCAGCAGCGCGCGCACCACGCGGGTCGCGCCCAAATCGACCAGCCCCAGCCACAACGCCATCACAAAGGTCAGCGCGATCACCACGATCGTCGCCTGGATGGTTTCCTTGGGCGACGGATAATGAACCTTCGCGAGTTCATTCCAGGATTCCTGGACGAAACTGACGCCTTGGTTGAGGTAACTCTTTAGGCTATCCATTTTTCCTTTACCGTACAAGGGCTGGGGCGGCCGCAATAAGTTTGGCGGGCCAGGCAGGGGTCGAACCTGCAACCCTCGGATTTGGAGTCCGATGCTCTGCCAATTGGAGCTACTGACCCGATGCTCACCTATCGCCGGCGCCGCGTCCCTGGCCGATCTTCCGCCTGGCTGACCAGTCCGCTTAGCTGACCTTGTGCTCGCGGTGCACGGTGTGGGTTCGGCAGCTTGGACAAAACTTTTTGATCGAAAACTTGTCCGTTTGGGTCTTGCGGTTCTTGGTGGTCATGTAATTGCGCCGTTTGCAACCATCACACGCCAACCCGATTATCTCTCTTACTGCCGCCATTTTTCATCCTCACGCGCGCTGCGCGAAATTTGCGTGGAGCCCACGACGGGAATCGAACCCGTGACCTCTTCCTTACCAAGGAAGTGCTCTACCGGCTGAGCTACATGGGCCCAATCATGTGCCGCCTCGCCCCAGCCGACGCGCACGGTCCAGGGCGCGACGGCTGGATTGGAGCGGGAAACGGGACTCGAACCCGCGACCCCGAGCTTGGAAGGCTCGCGCTCTACCAACTGAGCTATTCCCGCTCTCCCGGCACCGAACTCAAGTATAGCTGGTGGAGAGGGGAGGATTCGAACCTCCGAAGGCATAAGCCGGCAGATTTACAGTCTGCTCCCTTTGGCCACTCGGGAACCTCTCCGCTAGGCCGTCCTTCCGTGCCAAGCCGATGGCGAGAATCGAACTCGCAACCTACTGATTACAAATCAGGTGCTCTACCGTTGAGCTACATCGGCAAACCGACGCGAAAGACGAAATTTATTCGCCCGGTTCCCGAGAGTCAAGCTGGGACCGGGTAAGACCGATATTTCGGCGGCTAAATGACGCAGGTCCGGGAGCGTCCGCGTTGCGCCTGCCACGTCGAAGATCGGACGCCCAGGCCTCCCCGCCGATGTGCCAGCGGCGCGGATCGGGACAGTTCGATGATGGGACACCGCGTGTCATCCGCGCTCATCCGATGGCGCCGATAGTCCGCCCACGGTTGTCAAAAGCGCGCTAATTCATCGCCCGCGATGGCATCGCGATTGCTCTCTCCCCCGAAAGCCGGCGATGGCCGCGGCACACTGCCGTGAACACGCGGCCGCCGCGTCCGCCACCGTGGCCTATTATATTATGAATACCGACTCGTCCCATACCATGATCATCGACGCCACCCGGCCGGCGGCATTGCCCGCCGCACCCGAAGACCGGTTCCGGCGCATCTTCCAATACAGCACCGACGCGATCTCAATCGGGAATATCGAGTCCGGGCGCTACCTCGAGGTGAATGACGAATTCGTGCGGATGAGCGGATATTCGCGCGAGCAGGTTATCGGGCGCACGCCTCAGGAGCTCGGCTTCTGGGTCGACTCGGAAAAAAGCTGGACGTTCGTCAAAGATCTGCTATGCGACGGAGTCGTGCGCAATCACGAGACCATCGTCACCGTCAGCGGCGGGCGGCGCCTGACCGTGCTGATATCGGCGGTGCTGATCGAAGTTGACGGCCAGCGCTCCTCGCTTGGCATCAGCCTCGACATCACCGATCTCAAGCACGCGCAACAAGAACTCAGCCGCGCCGATCGGTGCCTGCGCGAGGTTCTGTCCAACGCCCCCGTCATCATGACGGTGATGGATCGGGACGGGATTGTTACTTTGTCCGAGGGCGCGGGCCTGCGTTCGATCGGGCTGGCGCCGCGTCAGCTCGTAGGCGATTCAATCTATGAGATCGTCGGCCCAGACAGTGCTATCGCCAATCATGTTCGCGCCGCGTTCGGCGGCACGACACAGGTGGCGACCGTTAATTTCAACGAACGAATCTTAGAGGCATGGTACTCGCCGGTGCTCAACGAGCGCCAGAAGATCACCGGCGCGATGTCGGTCGCCACCGATATCACCGAGCGCGTGCGCGCCGAGGAAGAGCTGCGCCGCAAGGAAGCCTATTACCAATCGCTCATCGAGACCTCGGCCGATACCGTCCTGGCAATCAACGCGGCCGCGACGGTGATCTTCGTCGGCGGCAAAGGGCCGCGAGACTTCGGATTCTTGAGCGGCGAACTGGTGGGCCGCAACGCCATCGAGTTCGTGCATCGCGACAATCAGCTCGAACAAGCGACCCTCACCCGCGAGGCGTTCCAGAACCCCGGGACCATAGTCCGCTCAGAGGCACGAGTGCGCGGCCGCGACGGAAGCTGGATTCCGGTCGAGTTCAGCGGGTGCGTGTCCGAGGGCCCGGACGGGAATCCGATCCTGGTCGCGACGATGCGCAATATCGCTGAACGCAAGCGCGCGCAGGAGGAGTTGCGCCGGCGCGAGGAGTACTTCCGCAGCCTGATCGAGGCCTCGTCGGATTTCATCGTCGCGATCGACCGCGGCGGGATCGTGGTCTTCGCCGGCGGACGGGGGTTGCGCGACCTCGTCGATGAGCCGTCTGAGGTTGTCGGCCACACGGCCGCCGAGTTCGAGCATCCGGATGATATCCCCGAGCAGATTCGGATGGTCCGATGGTCCTTCGAGAACCCGGGCCAGGTGGTGCGCACAGAGGTCCGGCTGCGCGGCCGCGGCGGCGATTGGATTCCCTTCGAGTTCGCGGGCCGCGTGATCACCGGCGCCGACGCGACGCCGCACCTGATCACCACCGGGCGCAATATCACCGAACGCAAGCGGATCGAGTCCGAGCTGGCCGCCGCGCGCGACGCGGCGCTGGCGGCATCGCGCGCGAAGTCGGAATTCGTCTCGAGCATGTCACATGAAATCCGCACCCCGATGAACGCGATTCTAGGCATGGCCGACCTGCTCTGGGAGACCGGACTCAGCGCCGAGCAACGCCGCTATCTGGCCACCGTGGTCTCCAACGGCAGCGCGCTGCTCGAACTCATCAACAGCGTGCTCGATTTCGCCAAGGTCGAGAGCGGCCGAATGAGCCTGGAACGCGCCGGCTTCGACCTTATCGATCTGGTCGAGCACGTCGCGGAGATGTTCGCGGCGCGCGCCCACGAGAAGCATCTCGAACTCGCCGTTCGGATCGCCCCCGGGCTCGCAGCGGCGGTCGAAGGCGACGCGCTCCGGCTGCGCCAGATTCTGATCAACCTGGTCGGCAACGCGATCAAGTTCACCGAGCGCGGCGAAGTCGTGATCAGCGTCGCGCCGGCCGCCGAATCCAAAACCAGCGATGGGCAAATGATCGAATTCACGGTCACCGACTCCGGCATCGGGCTGAGCGCCGCCGAACTCGCCGCGATTTTCGAGCCGTTCACCCAGGCCGATTCCTCGACCACGCGCCGCTATGGCGGCAGCGGGCTGGGGCTTGCGATCGTCGAGCGCCTGGCCGCCCTGATGGGCGGGCGCGTATGGGTCGAAAGCTCGACCGGCGCCGGCAGCAGTTTCCATTTCACCGCGCGGCTGGGCGCCCCATTGTCCGGAACTGACGCGCCGGCGCGTTCAGAACGAGATCGCGCCCCGGAGCTGCACGGCCGCACGATTTTGATCGTCGAGGAACACACCGTCACGCGCGAGATCCTGACCGACTTGTTGAGCGGCGCAGGCGCGACAGTGCTTCAAGCCGCTTGCGCCGCCGACGGACTCACCCTTCTCAAGCGCGCGAGCGCGGACGCGCATGCGCCCGCCCTGATCCTCGCCGAGGCGGCTGCGGACGGATGCGCGGCGATGCTCGAGCGGATGCGCAAGGAGCATCCCGACATCGCGGTCGTAATGATGCTGACGGCGGACACGATGGCGCAGACCGCGGCCGCGATGAACGCGCGCGGAATTCGTCATTATGTCGTCAAGCCGGTGCGCCGCCGCGAGCTATTCAGCGCGATCGCCGGCGCACTTGCGCCGCGTGAAGAACTCGGTTGCGCTCCCGCGGCCGTCGCGACGCCCGCACCGGGCGGCGGCGCCCGCCAGCCCGCGCCACGCATCCTGGACCGTCCGCTCAGGGTTTTGCTCGCCGACGATTCGCCCGACAACCGAATGCTGATCGAGGCGTACTTGAAGAAGACTCCTTATCAACTCGCTACTGCTGAAAACGGGCGCGTCGCATTCGACAAGTTCGTCGCCGCGCCCGCCGACGTGATTCTGATGGACATCCAGATGCCGGTGCTCGACGGATATGGCGCGGCGCGGATGATCCGAAGCTACGAGACCGACGCCAGCCGCGCCCGCACTCCGATCATCGCGCTCAGCGCCTCGGCGCTCGACGAGTCGGTCTCCCGCGCGCGCGAGGCCGGATGCGACCTGCACGTGAGCAAGCCGGTCAAGCGCGCGACTTTGCTCAATGCCATCGCGGATGCGGTCGAGCCCCTCTCAGCGCTGACTTGAACCATCGCCGCCAGCACCGCGCCGGCGGGCAATCTCGAACAGGGCGACCGCGCCGGCCACCGACACATTGAGGGAATCGACCCGCCCGCGCATCGGGATCGCCGCCACGAAATCCGCCGTCTTCTTGACGATCTCGCGCACCCCGCCGCCCTCGGAACCGACCACGATCACGAGCTTGCGCGCGGCGTCGAGTTCGTAGATCGAAGTCGCCCCGCCGGGCGCCAGCGCGACGATCCAATAGCCCGCCTGTTTCATCTGTTCGAGCGCCCGCGCCACATTGCCGCATCGCGCAATCTTCAAGTGTACCCACGCGCCCGCCGACGATTTTATCGCCGCCGGCGTCACTCCCACCGTGCGGTCGCGCGCCAGGATCACCGCCCGCGCGCCGGCGCCTTCCGCCGAGCGCATCAACGCGCCCAGGTTGCGCGGATCCGTGACCCCATCGACCAGTACGATAGGGTCGTACCCCGCCGCGATCAGGTCCTCGAATGACGCGTAATTGTACTCGCGGACTTCGGCGATAATCCCCTGATGACGCGCCTCGCGCCCCGCCATCCGCTCGAGCGCCGATTCATCGGCGAGCGCGATTCGTCCGCCCGCCGCGCGCACCCGTTCGATCTCGACGCCGAAGCGAGCCTGATCGATCGCGCGCACGTGCAGCACGCGCACCGCATTGGGGGCGGCCGCGACCAGCTCACGCACCGGCTCGACGCCGAACACGATATCGCGATCGCTTGCGAAGCGGCCCTCGCGGCGCTCCGGCTGATCGCGGCGTTCGGGCCGATCGCGGCCTTCGAGCGTTGGCCGGTGCCCTGGAGCCGGCGGCTTGGCAGGCAAGTCGCGACGCTCGAAACGCCCGCCACGGCCATAGGTTTTCTTCATCGCCGCAAATCCTATCAGAGCCGCGCGCTCCGCGCCTGTGATCGCCGCCCGGCCCGGTGCGGTTTCAATCGTGCGCGCCAACCTTTAGACTTGGCAGCGGCCCCTCCCGAGTGGGCGCTCTAGTCTTGAAGTTCGCGCTTCCAAAAATTTCGATTATGGACCGTTACGTCGCGCGTGAGGTGATCGCGCCGTTCGCGATGGGGGTCGGTCTGCTCACCTTCACGCTGGTGACGGGACGGCTCCTGAAGCTGACCGAGATGGTGGTGAATCATGGGGTCAGCGTCGGCGAGGTGCTGGGGCTCATCGCTTACATCATGCCGGCGTTTTTGGAGCTGACGCTCGGGATGGCGGTGCTGCTCGGCGTCCTGCTGGGCTTCGGACGGATGTCCAATGACCAGGAGATGACGGCGGCGCGCGCTTGCGGGATAAGCCTGTACCGGCTGGCGGTGCCGGTGATGGCGGTTGCGGCGGTGGTTTATCTGGTGGCGTCATGGTTCGCGTTCCAGGTCCGGCCCTGGGCGAACTCGCAATTTCAGGACCAACTCTATTATCTGACCCGGACCAAGGCCGCAGCCGGCCTGCGCGAGAAAGTGTTCAACGACGACCTGCCGCGCATCATGATTTACGTGGACAATATTTCCGACGAGGACGGCAGCCTGCACGGGGTGCTGATTGCCGACTCGCGCGATCCCAAGCAGCAGAACACCATCATCGCGACCCATGGCCTGGTTCTGCCGAATAAGCAGACCGGCGGCACGACCTTGCGGCTGTTCGACGGCTCGGTATTCGGCGCCGAACCAGCGACCGATTCGAGTCATGTGACCAGCTTTCGGGTTTACGACCTGTCGATCCGTCCCCGGGAAGGCGGACCCACCGTGGAACGCGACCCCGACGAGCTTTCTTACCGCGCGCTATCGGACCGAATCGCGGCTGCGCGGGCGCGCGGCAAACCCGACCACGAAGCCGAGACCGAGCTTGCGGCAAAGTACACCGTGCCGATCGCGACGCTGCTGTTCGCGCTGCTCGGGGTGTCGCTGGGACTCAAACCCGCGCGCGGCGGCCATTCGGAGCGCTTCGGCGTCGCGGTCACGCTGTTCTTCGCGTATTACTCGCTGATGCGGGTCTGCCGCACGCTGGCGGAACGCGGCTCGCTCAACGCGTATATTGCGATGAGCATCCCGAATTGCGCCTTCCTGGCGCTGGCGGTGTGGCTGTTCGTCCGCGCGGCGCAGGACAAAGGTAACCAGGGTCGCGGCCCGGGCGATATCCTGTGGGATTTTGTCGAACGCTACGACAAGAATCGGCGCGCCGCATGACCCTGCGCCCGCGCCTATCGCCGGTGATCGACCGCTTTCTGGCGGGCCAGTTTTTCGGACCGTTTCTGGTCTGCGTCGCCGCCTTCACCGCCGCCTACCTGCTCGGCGACATGTTCGACCGCTTCAACGATCTCATCAAATATGGCGGCCTGGGCCTGATCGGACTCGAATACTTCGCGCTCAAGATTCCGCTCATCGTTTCACAAATCACCCCGGTCGCGTGCCTGGCCGGCGTGCTGCTCGGATTCGCGATTCTCAACCGTTCCGGCGAGGTTCTCGCCTGCCAGCAACTCGGCATCAGCCGGCTTGAGATGGCGATCCCGGTGCTGTTCGTCGCCGCGCTGATTTCAGTGTTCCAATTCGCGCTCAGCGAAACCCTGGTTCCGGCCGCGACCCGCGAAGCGACCTACCTGTACCACGTCGAGCTCAAAAAACGGCAGCTCGAGGGTGTCTTCGCCGACCGCCGCATCTGGGTGCGGCTGCGCCACGGCTTCGCCTCGGCCGACGCCTACGACAAGAAAAAGCGCGTGCTGAGCGGCATCACCGTTTACCGGATCAACAAGGAATTCCAGGTCAGCGGCATCGTGCACGCGCGCAGCGCGGTGTGGAAAGGCAATCGATGGATTCCGTCCGAGATCACGACCTATGCGGTCGGCGAGAACGGGACCGTAACCCCCACCGAGGCCAACAAGCTGCGCGTCGGACTCAAGCCCGCCGACTTCGAGATCTTGCGCCTGGACCCGGAGGAGTTCAGCCTGTGGGAGCTCGACGAGTACATCAAGAGCCTGCGGAGCAAGGGCCTCGACCCGGGCGGATATATCGTCGATCGCGATCTGAAATACGCGATGCCGATCTCGTGCATCATCATGGTCGCGCTCGGGATGGCGCTGAGCCTCGATCCGTTGCCGCGCAACTTGAGCCTCGGGCGCAGCTTTGGACTGGCGATCGCGATTGGCTTCGGCTACTGGCTCGCGTTCGGAATCACGTCGTCGCTGGGACGCTCGGCCATGATGCCGGCGTGGGTCGCGGCGTGGCTGCCGAACACGACCTTCGCGCTGATCGCGTTTTCGATTTTCCTGTTCGGGGAAGAGCACTAAGAAAACAATCCACAGATTACACAGATTTCACGGATTAAGAATTCCAGATCGATTCGCGGTCGTCGCCGCCGAAGCGGCCACGACCGCCTAATCTGTGAAATCTGTGTAATCTGTGGATTGTTTAAGTCCGCGAGCCTACGATCATCGCGTGGGCAGCCTTGATGCGATCGTTATCCCCGCGATAGCGCCGCTTGAAATCGCGGGACTCGAACTCTATTTGCTCGAAGCCGCCGCCGCGCGCCAAACCGCTCCGGCGCTGATCGTCTATGCGTCCCCGGGCCGGATGGTCTCGCTCGGGCGTTATCATCTTTACCGCGGCGATCCCGAGCGCTCGGGTATCGGCGCGGCGCGCCGCCTGACCGGCGGACGCGCGATCGGGGGCGGCGAAGGATGGCTCTCGCTCGCGCTTGTGCTGCCCTATCGTGGAGCGCTATTGCCCGAGCGCGAGGCAGCGCTGAAGCCCGACCAGGTCATGAACCGGTACGTGCGCGGCCTGCTCGGCGCGATGCGCACGCTGGGCGTCGATTGCTTTTACCCCGGACGCGACGCGATAACCTCGCGGCGGCGCGAGCTTGGCGCATGCTCGTTCGAGGTGAACGCCGGCGGCGCGATGCTGTTCGAGGCGACGATAGCGGTCAACCGCGGGATGGAAGACCTGGTACACGATCTGGACCGGCTCGATCCGGGCGGCTCCGTGCATTGCCCGATGTACGGCCCGGAAAACGCCACCAAGCTGGTGCGCGAGCTGGATCGCGACATTGCCTTTGCCGACTTGGCGCGCGCGATCGTCGCCGGATACGCCGAGTCCTTTGGCGCCGTCCGCGAGCGCGCGCTCGAGCCCGCCGAACGCGCCCAGGCCGCGCGCCGTGCGCAGGTTCTCGAAGCGACCCGATGGCTGCGCCTGGTCGCCGAGCCCGAGTCCTTCAACCGCTACAATCGCGCGGCCGGCCAGCTTGGCGCAATCGAAGCGCGCCTCGAGGTAGCGGACAGCTTCACGATCGAACGACTCGTCTTAAGCGGCGACTTTATCGCCAACTCGCCCGGAATCGCTCAACTCGAGCGCGCGCTAGCAGGCCATACGCTCGACCTCGCGTCGGTTGCACGGGCGGTCATGGATACGTACGGCGACGGACGCAATTATTTTCTGGGACTCGGCGATTTAGACAACCTGGTCCGGCTGATAGCGGAGGCCGCATGAGTAGCGCGCAGATACCCGATGAGGTCGCCGCTACGCTCGAGGCTCTGGACCCCGCCACGCAGCTCGGCGCGATCGCGGAGATCGCGCTTAATCCCGCTTCGAGCTTGAGCGAACGGACCGTGTACGCGCTGGCGCGATGCGTCGGCGCCGAGAGCAAAGCGGTTGGCCGCCGCGCCGCCGAGGCGGCCGCGCTGGTGGCCGCGCATGACCCGCGGATCGCGCCCGCGATCCGCGCGCTGCTCGAAGAGTCCTCGCCACGCGCGCGCTTTGGCGCCGCCTATGCCCTGGGACTGATCGGCGGCGCGCAATTCGACTTGCGAGCCGCCGATGCGCTGTATCAAGCGCTGGGCGACGCCGACGGCGACGTGCGATGGGCCGCGCACGATCTGATCCTGCGCCTGGGCGGCGCGCATCCGCCTCAAGTCCGCTCCGGATTGCTCGCCCTCGCACGCGACGGCCGCGAAGACAACGGAGACGCGCGCAAGATGGCGCTCTATTGCCTGCGCGATCTCGGACCCGAAAGCCGCGACGTGCTGGACGCCGCCCGCGCCGCCAGCACCGCCGCGGACGCGCACGTCAGGCTCGCGAGCCTTGCAATCCTGGCGCGAGCGCCCGCGTACCGGCGCGAGGCCGCGGCGATCGCGATGCGGATGCTCGAAACCGATCCGCAGCCCGGCGTGCGCCGCGCCGCCGCGGCCGCACTGGGCTTGATTGGCGAATTGTCGCTCGAGGTGCTCGAGGCGCTCGGCCGCGCCGCGGCTCGAGAGACCGATTCCGCTCTGGCGCGCGCCGCGAGCGCCGCGATTACGCGGCTCACGGGAGGCTTAAGCGATGAACCAAAATCCGATCGCACTCCTCGATGAAGCGCGGGTGCGCGATTTTCTCGCCGCCGCGCGAATCGCGCATCTGGCCACCGCCGACGCGGGCGGCGCGCCGCACGCGGTGCCGCTGTGCTTCTGGTTCGACGGCGCGCGCGTCTATTTTGTAATCGATGAGAAGCCCAAGCGGCGCGCGCCCGGCGGCACGATCAAGCGGATGCGCAATATCGCGGAGAATCCACGCGTCGCAATCGTGATCGATCATTACGAAGAAGACTGGACCCAGCTCGCGTTCGTGATGATTCGCGGCCGCGCGCTGACCGTCGCCGACGGCAAGGAATATATGCTCGCGCTGCGCAACCTGCGCGACAAATATGCCCAGTATCGCGCGATGGCGCTCGTGCCGGAGCGCAATCCAATCGTGCGCGTCGATCCCGAGCGCGTACACGCGTGGGGCGCGCGTTTCGCGTTGCCTGCTCCCGGGCATCCGCGATGAACCCGAGACCCGGCGGCTCCGGAAGCGGCGGACTTCGTGTGCGACTCGATCGCGATGGTTGACCTCGATACGATCCTGCGCGCCTGCTCCGGGTAACCGGCGCGTGCTATTCTCCGCGTGCGGCGACCAAGTTTGCGCGGAGCGAATTACGATGACGGCAAGGCTCTACCAGTTCGTGGGCAGTCCTTACTGCGCCAAGGTGCGCAAGATTCTCGACTTCAAGGGAATCGAGTATGAAGTCGTCGAGCTTGACTACCTGGAGCGCAAGGAGCTGCTCGCGGCCTCAGGCCAGTGGATGGTGCCGGCGCTCACGCTCGACGGCGGCGAGACGATCGCCGATTCGGCCAAGATCGCGGCGCGACTCGAAGAGCTGCAGCCCGAACCGACCATCCTGCCGCCCGGATGGCGCGGGATGCATCGGGTGCTGGCGGATTATATCGACAACCAGCTCGAGGACGCGCTGTTCCGCGCCGCGATTCCCGACGAACTCGAACATTGGCGCGAGCGCGGCGCCGACCGCGTCGCGCTGTGGCGGTTTATCCGCGAGCGCAAGTTCGGCGCGGGCTTCGTCGATCGGATGATTGCCGGGCACGCCGCCGAGATGGCGCGTGCGGCCGAGGCGCTCGCGCCGTTCGATGAGGCACTCGGCGAGCGCCCGTTCATACTTGGCCGGATCGGCCTGGCGGACTTTGCGCTCTACGGCCAACTCTACTATTTCGCCTTCCGCGGCGAGTTGAAGATCCCGGGGGCGCTCGCCAATCTGCGGACGTTCTTCGGCCGGATGGATCGAATCTCGTCCGCCCCCGAACCAGCCTAGCGCGCTGCCCGCGCTCATCGCAGTTCGTTCACCGCGGCCGTAAGGCATCCGCTGAACGCCGCGCCGGTCGAGTCGAGCGCGACATCGTAGAGCGACGGCGTCCGCCCCGGCACGAACACCTGGTGCCCTTCATCGAGGAACGCATACGCGACGCATACCGCGAGCGCCAGATACGGCCGCCGCGCGAGCGGCCCGTGCGCCAGCAGCCAGTACAGCACCCCGTACTCGGTGAAGTGCGCGCACTTGCGAATGAGCGCATGCGCGACGCCAAGCGACAGCCCCGAGATTCCGGGCACCAGCCAGGCCAAAATCGGATCGATGATGCGTGAGGTGTTGGCCGCCGAAAACGCCGAGGTCGAAAGCGTAAACATCACCGCGCCCCAGAGAATCACCGGCAGCCACTCGGACAATATCGAGGGCGCGGTACGTTCCACCGCCACGGCTGACTCCGCGCTCATCGCAGCGCTCCGGCGTGGCGGCGCGGCGGACGCCTTTGTGGCTCAAGAGGTGGTGGCATCGGCTTGCGTGGTGGACCATTTCCTTTCTATCAAGCGCGATCGGCGCAATCCAGATAGCGCCTGGCGCCTGCGGCTGGCGTAGGATGGCTTTCATGGATGAGGTCCTGACCGTCCAGCGCATGCGCCCGACCACGCCGGCGACGATTGTGATTTTTGGCGCGTCGGGCGATCTGGCGCAGCGCAAGCTCCTGCCCGCGCTTTACAATTTGGTTCATTGCGGCGGCGGGATGATGCCGGAGAACAGCGCGGTGCTGGGCTTCGCACGCACCCCGATGTCGCAAGCCGAGTTCCGCAAGTCGGCGCGCGACGCGGTTGCGAAATACTCGCGGCTCCCGGTCCAAGCGGATTGCTGGACCAGATTCGCCGACTCGCTCGATTACCTGGGCGCGCTCGCCGCGCCCGATGGCTTCGCGCAGCTTCGCACGCGCCTGGAGCAGACCGAAAAGCGCCGCGGGTTGCCGCCTAATCGCATCTACTATTTGTCGGTGCCGCCCGCCGCAATCGGCGACTCGGTCGCGCGGCTTGCCGCCGCCGGACTGATCGCGCCGCCGGGCGCTGCGCACTTCAGCCGCGTGGTGGTCGAAAAGCCTATCGGACACGACCTGCCGAGCGGGCTCGAAATCAACCGGGTCCTGCTCGAGCATCTGGACGAGTCGCAGGTCTTCCGGATCGATCATTACCTTGGCAAAGAAACCGTGCAGAACCTGATGGTGCTGCGGTTCGCGAATTCGATCTTCGAGCGGCTGTGGGGTAGCCGCAACGTCGATCACGTGCAGATCACCGTGGCCGAGACCGACGGGGTCGGCACCCGCGCCGGCTACTACGACCATTCGGGCGCGCTGCGTGACATGGTGCAGAACCATATCTTGCAACTGCTTACGATGCTGACGATGGAAGCGCCGGTGAGCCTCGACGCGGGCGCGATCCGCGAGGCCAAGCTCAACGTGCTGCGCGCGATCCGCCCGATTCGAAGGGCCGAGGCGAATCTGATGACCGTGCGGGGACGCTACGGCGCGGGAAAAATTGAAGGCCGCGAAGTGCCCGGCTACCTGGCCGAGGCCGGCGTCGCCGCCGGCTCGCGTACCGAGACGTTCGTCGCACTTAAGCTTCTGATCGATACCTGGCGATGGTCCGGGGTGCCGTTTTATCTGCGCACCGGCAAAAGGCTGCCGCGCCGCGCCAGCTCGATAATCGTGCGCTTCAAGGACGTGCCGCGGATCCTGTTCAATCGCGAAGGACTTCTGACGCCCAATCGCCTGACCATCAGGATTGCGCCCGACGAAGGTTTTTCTTTCGACGTGGTTTCCAAGCAGCCGGGACTCGATGTCGCGATCAAGCCGGTCCGGATGAACCTTCGCTACGAGAGCGAATTCGGCGCCGCGAGTTCTCCCGACGCCTACGAGCGCCTGCTGCTCGACGTGATGGACGGCGATCATACCCTGTTCCCGAGCGGCGAGTACGTGCAAAAGTCGTGGGAGCTGGTGCAGGGAATCCTCGACGCGTGGAGCGACGGCGTCTCGGTTCCGATCGAGGAATATCCCGCCGGAAGCTGGGGACCATCCGGGGCCGAGCGTCTGATCGGCGCGGCCGGAGGCGGATGGCGCGAGCCTTAGGCGCCGTCGCGGATATCGCGGAAATCGAGGTGTTGCGTGGCACATGAGCATCATCATCACGGCGCCGACCCGCACGCGCCTGTCGCGCGCAGCCTCGGAGTCTTCACGCCAGAGGAAAAGCGCCGCTACCATGCGCTGGCGAAGAAGCTCGCCGGCGCGACCATCGGGCGGCGCGAACTCGAGCGCGGCTATGCGCTCAAAATCGCGGGCGCGAAGCTCGGCATCGCCGAGGCCGGCGAATGGATGCTGCTCGAGGGCAAATGCTGCCCGTTTCTGGAGCTGACGCTCGAACCCGAGGGGCTCGAGTTCTGGATCAATCTGACCGGCCGCGCAGGCGTAAAGGAATTTCTGAAGGCGGAATTGAAGCTCTGAGTTGTGCGCGCGCGGTGTTGGTGGCGTTGGTATTGTCCTTCGGATAACATTGGCGGCGCTCCAGGCTCTGCGCATCATTAAATAAATTTCCGGACAACGGGGAATCCGATTGGGCGAGAACATCAAGGTTGCGATTCTGGGCGCCAATGGCGTCATGGGCGCGGGCGCCGCGGGGGTCTTCGCCGGCGCGGGATTTGAAGTGACGATGCTCGCGCGCGAGCGCGACAAGGCCGAAGCCGGGCTTAGCGCCGCGCAGAACGCAGCGCGCGCAGAGGCCGTCGCCGACCGCATCAAGCTCGGCAGCTACGACGCCGACCTCGAACGCGCAGTGCGCGAGGCCGGGCTGGTCTTCGAGTCGCTGGCCGAGGACCTGGCGCTCAAGCGCCACTTCTTCGAGCTGGTCGATCGCTTCCGCGCCCCGGATGCGATTGTCGCCACGGGATCTTCCGGCCTGTCGATCGCCGAGATGGCCAAGGGACGCGGCGATTCGTTTCGCACGCACTTCTTGGGAATCCATCTGTTCAATCCGCCCCACGTGATCGTCGGCACGGAAGTCATCCCCGGGGCCGAGACCGAGCCGGCGATGGTCAAGTCTGTAGTCGCGATGCTGACCAAACGGCTCGGGCGCAAGGTGATCGTCACCAAGGACCGCCCCGCGTTCGTCGGCAACCGGGTCGGCTTCAAGGTCATGAACGAGGTTGCGCAACTCGCCGCCGAGCACGGCGTCGCCTACATGGATTACCTGATTGGTCCGCACACGGGGCGCGCGATGGCGCCGCTGGCGACGGTGGACCTGGTCGGATGGGACGTCCACAAGGCGATCGTCGATAACGTGCATCAGAACTGCGAGGACGAGGCGCACGCATGCTTTAAGCTGCCGGCCTATATGCAGGAAGGAATCGGCGCCGGACGCCTGGGCGACAAGACGCCCGAGCGCGGCGGCTTCTACCGCAAGGCGGGCAAGGAAACCCTGGTGCTCGACCCGAAGACGGGAACCCACGCGCCGCTTGCGCGCCCCGCGCCGATCGAGTTCGTCGAGAAAATGAAGTCGCTCAATCGCGTGGGCCGTTACCGCGAGGCCATGACCGCGTTGCGCGAGGCGCGCGGGCCGCACGCCGAGCTGTGCCGGCGCGTAATACTTGGCTACGTGAGTTACGGACTTAACCGCGTCGGCGAAGTGGCGCACTCGGCCGCGGACGTCGATTCGATAATGAGCTTTGGCTTCAACTGGGCGCCGCCCACCGCGATTGTGGACCTGCTCGGTGCGCGCGAGACGATCGCGATGCTGACCGGGCTCGGACTTGCGGTACCGCCGGTGATCGAGCAAGCGGCGCAAAGCGGTGCTAAGATGTTCCAGGGCGGCGTGCTCGATTATGGCCGCGCCTTCGTAGGCTGACGGACAGGCAACGCAAGCAAGCACATAAGGAGTAGCGCGATGGCGAAACCCGCGCCGGTTTATATCCTGGGTGGAGCGCAAACCGACTTCGCCCGCAATTGGTCCAAAGAGGGCAAGCATTTCGTCGCGATGATGCGCGAGGCGGTGCTCGGCGCACTCGCCGCCACCAAAATCGATCCCGAAGAAATCCAGACCGCGCACGTCGGCAACTTCGCCGCCGAGCTGTACGCCAAGCAGGGTCACGTCGGCGCGTTCTTCGTCGAGATCGATCCCGCCTTCAGCGGACTGCCGACCTCGCGCCACGAGGCGGCGTGCGCCTCGGGCTCGATCGCGATAATCGCGGCGTCGGCCGAGATCGAGGCCGGACGCTATGACCTCGCCTGCGTGACCGGCGTCGAACAGATGAAGACCGTCGATTCGACCACCGGCGGCGATTATCTGGGCACGGCGGCATGGTACGAGCGCGAGGCCAAGGGGATAGAATTTCCGTTCCCAAAACTCTTCGGCCGGCTCGGCGACGAGTATGACAAACGCTACGGCCTCAAGGACGAGCATCTGGCCCATATCTCGGCGGTGAACTACTCGAACGCCAAGCGCAACCCCAACGCGCAGACCCGCAACTGGTTCATGAGCGAAAGCCACGCCCAGCACGAATCGAAATTCAACACGGTTATCGGCGGACGGATCAAAATCAGCGATTGCTCGCAGGTGACTGACGGCTCGGTCGCCGTGTTCCTGGCGTCCGAGAAATTCGCCGCCGAGTGGGCCAAGCGCAACGGCGTGCGGCTCGCCGATATTCCGCGTATCCTCGGATGGGGCCATCACACGGCCCGGCTCGAATTCGACGCCAAGGTCGCCGAGAGCAAGGACAACGCCTACGTGCTGCCGCATACGCGCGCCGCGATTACGGACGCGTTCAAGCGCGCGGGACTCTCGGGCGTCGAGCAGCTTTCGGGAATCGAAACTCACGATTGCTTCACCACTTCCGAGTACATGGCGATCGATCACTTCGGACTGACCAAGCCGGGCGAGTCGTGGAAGGCGGTCGAAGGCGGCGTGATCGAGCTCGGCGGCAAATGCCCGATCAATCCGAGCGGCGGCCTGATCGGCGCGGGCCATCCGGTCGGCGCGACGGGGGTGCGCCAGATGCTCGATTGCCATCGCCAGATCACGCATCAGGCGGGCGACTACCAGGTCGAAGGCGCGAAGACTTTCGCGATGCTGAATATCGGCGGCAGCGGCACCACGAGCTGCGTGTTCGTAATCGGCAAGTAGCGACAACCCGAGATCATCTCGATCAAGCGGCGGAGTGCATCGCACCCCGCCGCTTTTCTCTGCCGCGCCTCGCAGGATGCCGTTGCGACGGGTTCGTTCGCAATAATTTCTGCCTGCAGGATCAGAAAACCCCTTGAGAATGCTAAAGAACATCGCGAATTCGGGGATTTCGTTTCGATCCCTGCGATGGCCGCTCTCGGCTCGCAACCGGTCCGCGGAGATCGCCCGGCAGACTGAATCGAACCGTGTTCTGAACCGCATCGCTGGCGATTGCACTCCCGCTTCCACGCCGCTCATTCTACCCGCGCCGCGAAATCGCATAAGGCTGAACTGTTCAGCCTTGTCAAACCAGCCCGGCTAGTCTATACGCCCCCGGGACCGCCAATCTCCCGATTGGCGAACTAGTCTCTACGCGCGGCGGCGGCGAGGCGGGACGGCACGGCGATCGCGACGGCTCGAGACCATTGCGCGCGGCCGGCCGAAGTGACACATAGAAGATAGATGTGACACCACTACTGGAGCATCGGTTGAAGACGCTAAGTATCCGGGAAATGAGATCCGCGCTGGCGCACCTCGACGAGATTGTTGCCGAGGCCGGTGAGGTCGTCGTCACCCGCCGGGGACGGCCCTTGGCCAGGATTCTGCCCGCGCGTCCTCGGCGCGGCATCCCCTCGCGCGGCGAGTTGCGCGCCTCGATGCCGAGAATGAAAGTTCCGAGCGAAACGATAATTCGCCAGGATCGGGAACGGCGCTGAGCGGCGTCATCTACATAGATACCAGCGCCCTGGCCAAGCGGTACCTGCGCGAGGCAGGGTCGGACGAATTCGACCGATTTCTCGGGCGCCTCACGTCGGTCTCAATCAGCCGCCTCACGATGGTCGAGTTGCGGTGTCTGCTGGGCCGCCGGCGCCAGAACCGGGAAATCGATGCCGCGGCGGAGCGCAGGGCGGCGGCGGCCTTCGAAAGCGATATAGCGCAAGGCTTTCTCGAGATGCATCCTCTCGAGGATCGGCACGCCATCGGCGCCGGCGATCTTCTGATCCGCCTCGCCTCACTCCCGCTCCGGACGCTCGACGCGCTTCATCTGGCGATCGCAGCCGCGATCGGAGCGGATACCGTCGCCACCGCCGATGACACGTTCACAAAGGCCGCCCGCGCGCTCCGCATGCGCGTCGAATGGTTCGGCAGCCCCGATCGAAGCGGACGCCGGCGATAACCTCCGGCCCGCTCTTCGGCGAAAATCCGAGCGCGATCGGCTAGCGCGCAATCGACCGGCTTGGCCGTCAGCGACCGAACGAATACGTGTGGTATGTGCGCTTATGCAGCAGTCGCGTGGTGGCGCTGCCTTGACGTTGACATTTGGTGTAGCGCCGCCGCCGAGGGGCGTTCTCTTCTGGAGAGCATCAGCAACCACGTCGCCGCCCGCCTCGTCAGAGGACTGCCAAGGGCATATGTTTAGGCTGGGTTCTTCGGACGAGTGAAACATGACACCGGAATTACTCACAAATGTACTAATTCCTCTCGGGAGCGCTGCAATCGGCGGAATCTTAGGTGGCTATTTCGGCTATCGCGGCGCTTTGCGGGTGCAGAATCGTGAGGATGCGAATCGTTGCAGAGCCGCCGGTCGAGCGCTTTTGATTGAAGTGTCTAGAAATTACCAAGCCCTGGAAGATGTTCAAAATTACGAGGTCCCGGGCTACAGCGACGCCGTTTGGTACACCCAGCTACCGCTGGTCGCCCAACTACTGACTTGGGACGATCTCCAAACTTTAGCGGAGCCGTATATCAAAGCTTGCGGACCGCTCTCGGCGCTTGGTCAGGCCGCCGAGCTAAAATCCAAGGGCCAGGAGACCCCCGCCGGAAAGCTGTCGCAGAATTCGCGCCAGCAGCTTTGGGAGGTTCGCAAAATGCTCGGCACTGCGTCCGAGATGCTGCGCCATAAGGTCCTCACTGACCAAGAGTATCGAGACTTCTCAACGTCGCACGGCAAGGGTCCGATCGGAGGTAAGCCCGATGGAAATTCGACACCATCAGTTTGACCGGATCACGATGGACCCGGAGAAATGTTTCGGCAAGCCATGCGTCCGTGGACTTAGAATGCCGGTGGCCTCGATCCTCGCCTACCTGAGCGGCGGCATGAGCATCGAGGAGATGCTCAGGCAATGGCCCGAACTGGAACGCGAGGACATCTATCAGGCGCTGGGCTTCGCCGCCGCCCTGATGGAGGAGAAGGTCGTTCCGCTGGAACCTCAGTGAAATTCCTGCTCAACATGAATTTGCCGCGCGAGCTCGGCCGACGGCTCGCCGCCCTGGGACACGAGTGGCGCCACGTCGCGGACATCGGATTGGCGCGTGCCGCCGATTCCGCCATTCTCGCCGTGGCGAGGGGCCAAGGCGAATGCGTCCTGACACACGATCTTGATTATGGCCAGCTACTGGCGTTCTCCGGCGAGCCGGCGCCGTCGGTCGTAATTTATCGGCTGCGCCGCGTGGACGCCGATCTTATGTTCCGGCGGATGGTTGACGCCTGGAGCGAGATTCAAGAAGCGCTGAAAGCCGGAGCAATCGTAATTATAGAGGAGTCAGCGAGCCGGATTCGCCGGCTTCCCGTCGGCAAGAACGCATAAAGAAAGTACAACAATATCTATTGGGGTCGGACGAATTCGACCGATTTCTCGGACGCCAGACGTCGGTCTCAATCAGCCGCCTGACGATGGCTGAGCTGCGATGCCTGCTCGGACGCCGGTGCCGCAACCGGGACATCGATGCCGCGGCGGAGCGCAGGGCGGCGGCAACCTTGCCGAGCAAGCCGCGCGTCTTCACGGATTGTGCGGCGATGGCGAAGATTCCGGATTCGACCTTGACGGGTGTGATCACGAAGGGCGGCGCGAGTTATCACTTGGGCGCGACGATGCAGCCGTGGGGTTCAGCCTTCAACCAGAAGCAGATCGGCGGCCTGGTCGCGTACGTTCGTCACTTTTGCAAAAAATGAACGCGCCGCGCCGGAGCACGGATCGTAATCACGATCCGCAATCCGGCGGCTGCGATGATGACACGATCGCCACACGCCGATATGATCGCGTGATGGACGAAAATCCGACGCCTGCGGTTGGCGCGATCGCGCCGGCGATCACGCTCGAGGACACGGATCGCCGCGTCCGCGGCTTGGATGAAATCGCGGCGGCGGGGTATTGCGTAGTCGTTTTCTACCGGGGGCACTGGTGACCAGTTTGTCTCCGCCAGTTGGCGGACTACGGGCCCGAATATGAAAAAATTCGCGCGGCGGGCGCGGACCTGATCGCGATTTCGGTGGACACTATCGCTCAGGCCTCCGCGATGAAGCGCGACCTCAAGCTCCCCTTCCACATTCTGTGCGACACGGACCGCAAGACGATCACGGCGTGGGGCCTCGTCAATCATCGCGAGCGCGAGATCGCGATTCCCGCCGCGTTCATCGTCGATCGCGACATGCGCCTGCGCTTCGCCGCCACCGAGGGCTCCTTCACGCGCGTCGAACCGGCGGCGGTCACCAAGGCGCTCGCAGAGCTGGCCGCCGGCCGCGCGATATCCGCCATGGGAACCTCCCGCACCGTGCGGCCCGGCGCGATGTTCCTGCGCGCGGCGATGAACGCGCTCGCCCGCGGCTTTAAGTCACGCTGAATCCCCTCCGGGTGCGATAGGATCTGCCCATGCGGGCTTCCATTTCGATTCTCGCGCGCGGCGCCGCCGCGCTACTGGCGCTGCTCGCGGCCGCGGCGCTGTGCGGATGTACCAACCCGATCGCCGAGCCACCGATCGTGTACACCAATCGGCTCGGCGAGCGCGCCGTCGAGCTCGCGATGGCGATGCCGCGCGCCGATCAGGCCGCAGTTGCGCTCAAGGACGGACGGGTGCTGATCTGCGGCGGGACGTTCAATGGCGAGATCGATGGGGTAACCCCGAGCGCCGAAATTTACGACCCTTTGACGCATCGCTTCACTCCAACCGGATCGATGAGCGTTGCGCGGATGGGCCAGACCGCGACGCTGCTGAACGACGGCCGGGTCCTGATCGCCGGGGGCGTTGAAAACTTCGGCTTCCGCTCCGAACTCGCCAGCGCCGAGCTTTATGATCCGGCAAGCCGCCGCTTCGTCCCGACCGGCTCGATGTCGGTGGAGCGCGAGGGACACACCGCCACGCTGCTGCGCGATGGCCGCGTGCTCGTCGCGGGCGGCAGCGACAACGGCGCGCACACCCTCAGCAGCGCGGAGATTTACGATCCCGAGACCGGGCGCTGGCGCCTGACCGGGCGAATGAACGTGCCGCGCGAGGCGCAGGTCGCCGTCAGGCTCGGCAGCGGCCAAGTGCTGATGGCAGCGGGCGGGCGCGGCGACATGCCGGGCGGCTACATCGCGTACCAGAACGCGGAAATCTTCGATCCGGGCGCCGGCAAGTTCCATAGCCTTGCGGCGCGGATGAAGAGCGATCGGGTCGGCGCGGCGGCGGTTTTGCTCGGCGACGGGCGCGCCCTGATCGTAGGCGGCAAGACCGGGCGAATCCTGATTGGCTTTCACGCCCAAAGCCTCTACTGGTTCACTCCGCTCAACACCGCCGAGATTTTCGATCCGGAAACCGCCACCTTTACGGCGACCCTGCCGATGCGCGAGCCGCATTACCTGGCCGTCGCGACCATGCTGCCCGGCGGCGACGTGTTGATCACCGGCGGATGGCTGATGAACGGACCGGTGATTGGCGGAATGACCGACGCCGAGGTGTTCATCCCGGGCCTTCCCGGATCATTCGCGAGCGTCGCGCCGCTGCACGTCGCGCGGCTTCAGAACACCGCCACGGAGCTGCCCGGCGGCGAGGTTCTAATCGCCGGCGGATTCGACGCGCAGGGCGCGGTGACCTCGGCGGCGGAATTTTACTCGCCCGCCACGCGCAGCTTTTCGCGCGCTGGCGTGGCGGCCACGCCGGCGCCCGGCGCCGGCAAGTAGGGAATCGCTGTGCGGTCGTGCAGGGACGAAATATGTTGACTCAAGGTATTAAATCCGGATACCTGTGATGAATACTATGGACGCAATCTCTTTGAAGCTGCCAGAGAAGCTGCTTAAGGAAAGCGGGCGCTATGCGCGCGCGCTCGGGCTTTCGCGGGCCGCTTATCTTCGTCAGGCGATCGCAAACATGAATCGCGAGGCGCGCAGCAGGATTCTGGCCGAAGAGATGAAGCGCGAGTCGCGGCTGGTGCGGTCCGATAGCCTCCGCGTCAACCGGGAGTTCGCCGCACTCGAACATCCGTTCGATGACGATTAGACGCGGCGAGATCTGGCTTGCCGATCTGCGCCCCGGCCGCGGAACCGAACCCGGAAAGATCCGCCCGGTGCTGGTGGTTCAAGCACAAGCGTTGCTCGACGCAGGACACCCCTCTACGCTGGTCGCGCCGTTATCAACTCAGCTCGTTCGCGGGATTCGAATCCTGCGCGTCCGAGCCGTCGCGCAGGGCGATCTCCATGAGGACTCGGACGTACTCATCGACCAGATCCTGGCGATCGACAACCTCCGATTCTCGCGCGGCCCACTTGTCTTGCTCGATCGCGCCACGATGGCGCACGTGGACCAGGCGCTCGCCCGCGTGCTCGGACTCGCCGACGCTTAATCGGTTCGCGCATCCCTCTCGACGCGCGGGCGGGGGATGTTGCATGGTGGGACTGCTGGAGTAATCACGATGCCCGCGGTCGGCGAAAAAATTCCCGCGTTCAAACTCGCCACGATGGATGGCGGCGAGCGCGCGTTCCCGTCCGGGCGCCCCGCCCTGCTCTGCTTCGTCAAGGAAGACTGCCCCACCTGCGCCGCGTCGATGCCGCTAATCGAGGCGCTGCATCGCGCATTCGGCGCGCACGCCGAGATCCTGGCGATCGGGCAGGACGCCGCCGGAAACCGCGCGCTGATAGAGCGCTTCGGCTTGAGCGCCCCGATGCTCGATGACTCGGCGCTGGCGGTTTCCTTCGCTTACGATCTCGATACCGTGCCGGCGATTATTCTTGCCGACGGCGCCGGCGCGCTCATCTCTCAATTCGTGGGCCTGGCGCGCGACGACTGGAAAATTCTCGCGGACCAACTCGCGGCGCTGACCGGGCAGAGCGCTCCGGAGATCGATTGGGGCGCGGTGCCGAAGCTGCGTCCCGGATGCGGCTCGAAATCCGTCGAGCCCGGAATAGCCGAACGGCTGGCTGCCGAGGCGCGCGGCGAGCGGATGCAGGCGCGGCGAATCGAGCTGGGCGACGGCGAGGACGTCTTCGAATTCATGTTCGAGCGCGGCCTGACCGACGGCCTGCCCGTGGTTCCTCCGACGCCCGCGCGGGTGGCGTGGATGCTGACCGGGACGCGGCGCGACCCGCGCGAGGTGGTCGCGACGGTGGCGCCGAATCTCGCGCCGGTGACGATCGAAAAAATCGCGGTGAACGCGGTGATGGCGGGATGCCGTCCCGAGTACCTGCCGGTCGTCATTGCGGCTCTGGAAGCGGTCTGCACCGACGAGTTCAATATCCACGGCGTGATGGCGACGACCTGGGGCGCAACTCCCGTGATCGTCGTCAACGGCCCGATTCGCAACCGGATCGGCATGAACATGGGGATGATGGCGCTCGGCTACGGTAATCGCCCGAACGCGACCATCGGACGCGCGGTCAAGCTGGTGCTGCGCAACGTCGGCGGCGCGCGGCCGGGCGAGATCGAGCGCTCGACGCTCGGCGCGATCGGCAAATTCACCACCTGCTTCGCCGAATGGGAAGAGCGCAGCCCGTGGGAGCCCCTGCACGTCGAGCGCGGCTTCCAGCGCGAGGACAACGTGGTGACGGTCTTCGGACTCGAAGCGGGTTCGCGCCAGATCGCGGACCAGGTCTCGCGCACCGCGCGCGCGCTGGTCGGATCGATCGGGATGGGGCTCGAAGCGTGCTGGCATCCCAAGCAGCACGGCGCCGGCGAAGTCTTGCTGGTGGTATGTCCCGAGCATTGCGATACGATTGCGCGCGAGAAATGGAGCAAGGCGCAGGTGCGCGCCCGGATTCAGGAAGTGACTTCGCGCTCGATTCGCGAGTTGATCCCCGACGCCGACAGCGCCGAGGGCGTGTCGCTGGGGGCGCTTGGGCTCGAGAATCCGAAGCCCGAACAGCTCGATGCGAAAATTCCCAAGTTCCGCCGCCCGGAGTATATAAATATGATCGTCGCCGGCGGCGAGGCCGGCAAATTCTCGGCGGTGTTCGCCGGATGGGTTTCCGGGCCGATGGGTTCTTCGAGCACCAGCCGCAAGATCGAACAGACGCCGTGAGCGCGCAACCTCCCGCGCGCCAACAGGAGATGCCATGCGAGAAGTGATTGTCGATCCCACCGATGAGCGCGTGCCGATTCGGCGCACGCTCGCGCCGCGCAGCGGACAGGTGACAGGCCGCATCGCGATACTCGATATCGCCAAACCGCGCGGCGACGTGCTAATCCAGCGGCTGGCCGAGCAGCTCGAGGACCGGCTGCCGGGCGTCGAGATCAAGCGCTTTCGCAAACCCACCTTCACCAAGCCGGCGCCCGATGAGTTGCGCCGCCGGATCGCGCAGGAGAGCGACTTCGTTATCGAAGCGCTCGCCGATTGAGGGTCATGCACAACGTGCAGTGTGCACGACTCAGTATGGTTCGAGAATAATCGCACGCCGGCGGTGATGATCGCGTCGGACGTGTTTATCGACGCGGCCGAGAAGCAAGCCGTGGCGCTGGGATTGCCGGAAGTCCGGCGCGTGTTCGTCCCGCATCCGATTCAGGACGCGACCGACGCCGAGATGCGCGCCAAGGCCGACGCAATCGTCGATCTGGTGATCGCCGCGCTGAAGAACTGAGGCGCGGGTCCGCGCTCAGGGCGCGATGGCGGCGCCGGCCGCGTATGCGACATCCACCGGCATCGCGGCGGTGAGCCGGAAACTTCCGGTGGCGGGATTGTAAACCTCGGCATTGCCCGAGCGGCCGCCCGCGATCAGCACCTTTGCGCCGGGCAGGATCGACGCGACCCCGCCGATATGCACGCTCAGCATCGGCGCGCTCGCGGAGAACGCTTCTTTCACCGGATCGTAGATCTCGGCGCTCGCAAGTGCCTTTTCAGGCGCTTTCTCTCCCCCTGCGATCAGCACTTTTCCGTTGGGCATCAGCACCGCGGCCTGGTACATCCGCGCCTCGTTCATCGTACCGGCCGGGATGAAGCTTTGACCCGCGGGGTCGAACACCTCGGCGGTGTCACTGACCTGGTCACCCGTCCATCCGCCCGCGACCAGAACCTTGCCCGCGAACTCCCCGGAGACGACGGCGGGGTTCAGCCAGGTCGCGGTCTGATCGGCGCGCCCGGTGGACATCGGAGCGGTCTCGGTGAAGGCGCCGGTGCGCGGGTCGTAGATTTCGGCGGAGGCAAGCGGAGTTGCACGCGAGCCGATTCCGCCGGCAATCAGAACCTGGCCGGCCAGTGGTCCCGACCCGAGGAGCGAGGCGGTCTGCCATGCGCGCGCCTGATTCATCGCACCGGTCGGCGCAAAGGTACCCGCCACCGGGTCGTACAGCTCGGCGCTGGCCAGCGGCGCGGCTCCGGCGGTCGAGGCGCCGCCGGCAACAAGGATTTTGCCGTCGGCTGCGCAATTGCATCCGGAGATCGGAGTCGCGGTGTGCCCGGCGCGCGCGACGCTCATCGCGCCGGTGGCCGAGAATTTTCCCGCGACCGGATCATACAATTCCGCGCTCGCGATCGGCTTGCCCTGCGCGTCGTCGCCACCGGCGACCAGGGTTTTGCCGGCTTCGAGATCCGCGGCGACGAAATGGGCTCGCGGCCAGTGCATCGCGCCGGTCGCCACGAAATTCATCTGCACAGGATCGAAGAGTTCCGCGCGTTCGAGCGCGAGTTTGCCGCCGCCCTGCCCGCCCGCGATTAGCACCCATCCGAAGTGTCCAAGGCCTTTGCGGGTGCTCATCTGGTCGCTGTCGCTGGCGCCGTCCCCCAGCAATCCCAGCTCGAGTCCAGAATAGTTGAGCGACGGTGATGAACCGGCGGCCCCGCCCATCGCGGCGCCCGCTCCAAATCCCGCCGCGGGCATCGGGAACCCGGGGCTTCCGACGGCGGAAAAAGCGGACCGAAGGGCGGCCAGTTGTTGTGCGGCGAGGATCGCGGGATAGAGCGACAACCGCGCGTCGAACTCGGGAATCCGCACCGGCCCGAAATCCCCGTCGTCCGCCTCCGATGCCTGCGCGCTCTGCTCGGGCATCGGCAGGTTTATCACCGTGACCGGCGCGTCGGCGGACCGCGCCGCTGCCTTGTGGGACTCATGTGCTACGGCAGAAGATGCCGCGCTGGCGTGTAGCGCGGGACGCTCGCGGCGCAGCGTCAAGAGCATCGCCGCGATCGCGCCGACGATAACGGTAATCGAAACTACCCTGATCGCGAATATCTTGTTCGGACGCCCCATGTCCGCACCCGGGCGAGCCGCAGCCCCCCTCGCCTGCGTGGATACTAGTACGATACCCGCCCAACCGAAAGCGGCGAAGGTACGCCCATCGCGCCCGCGCGCGAGGATTCCATCGCGCAGGCGCGCATGAAGGGATCGCGCGGAACCGGAAGACGAGATTCAGCGGCGCGTGCAGGATGGCTAAGAGGCTCATCATGGCGGATGTGACTCGGATAACGGGAGCACGCGGATGAAAACTGCCACCTTCACAATCGATCCGCTCGCTGAAAGCATACATCGGTTTGGCGAAACGTTTGAGGCAGTCCGTACGGGACGCGGGGCCGAGCCGAAAGATATCGTGGGTTTCACGAGCCTTGAGGCAGCGCGAAACTTCCTGACCCGCGAGCGGCTCGGTTTGCCGCGGGCGATCAAAACTCACCATCCGCGCTCGATTTATGAACTCGCGCGGCGGGTCGAACGCAACCTCAAGAATGTGCAGGATGACATCCGGATTCTGGAACGGCACGGTCTGGTAAAGATCACGAAGCGCCCCCGCGGCTCGCGCAAGGTCAAAGTGCCCGAAGTGCCGTTCGAGGAAATCGCGCTCCGCATCGCGATTTGAGGGGGGAGCGGCGCCGCTCTTTGTACCGGAGGATTGGCGCGTTTCCGAACCTCCAAAGAGTATGCGTGTTAAGTTTGTGCGCACACTTAGTTCCGAGGGGCCTCTGCGGGAAGCGGCGCGTAATCTGCAGGCCAGCGACAGGGATGGCTAAAAGACTCACGCCCTAACGGCGATCGTTGCGAGTCGGACCTGCGGAACGAGACTGGGCAGTCCGAATTCGGCCAGAATCTCTCGACAGACCTGCAAATCCTCGGGCACCTGACTGAAATGAAAAACAAAGTCGGTCGGCGGAACGCGTTCGGAGAGATCCTGCTCGAGCCGATGAGTCTTGGCATCTTGCACGGCCTCATGGCTGAAGGCCATTCGGAGCTCGCGACTAACCCATAGCATTCGTCGGCGACTCATCACGAATCCTCGCGATCTTAGAAGCTGTTCATTGTCAAATGGCATTTTTTCACCGTCCTCGACGAAGGCTCGACAGTTATGGCCACATGTCGAGCCGCTCGGACATGCTCTTGGGTCTCGAATTGTGACTTCGCCCTTAATCAGCTTATCCCAAGAGCGGCGTTTCTTCGAGCCTCGCGCTTGAACGCCAGCGTCACCTGCGCGAACATCGACGCCGGAGCTGAAAGATCAAGGAGAACTGGCACGTGAAGATTCATCAAGAATTAAGAATTGGTCCGCTAGACGGCGACCAAGAAGCGAGGTTCATCTCTTGGGTCGGGGAACACCTGACGGCAGGCTGGTCCCGCGATTTAGCTCTGGAAGAGAAACTTAATCGTGAGTCGGCAGGGGAATTTTACTGTTTCACCTGCCCGCAAAGTCCGGGCCGACCAGCAGCCATGTTGTTTCTCACTCACCCCGACCGACCCGCAACTTCGTGGCTCTACGTTCCCAATATAGGCCCGCAGGAAGTGCAGCAGCTCACCCTTGATCAATACAATCACATTTTAAACGAGTTCGGTACCCGGTTCGCAAAGCCCGCCGCCGACTCGATTGGGGTTCGAGTGGAATTGTCGTCGCCTGAGCAGTCGATCGAGGACTGGCTCAGCCCTGAATCGGCAAAACTTTTGATGGCGTTTAGCCATAGGGCCAACAAGTCAACCGGCTCCTCACACCCGAAGGACCGAGAGAGATGGTGTGATTTTTTGATCGCGCTGCATCGGGCCGGTGAAAGTCCGAACGTGGACTTATTGCACCGGTGGCTAGTCGAGGAGGAAAAGTGGCCCGATGATGTCGTATTTGACTTGGTGTGCGAGTATGAGTTTGCGCGGGATCTACTCGGAAGGTTCGATCCTCGATGACCGCACCGATGTCGATCGCCGATGCTCAACGCCATATCCTTGCTGAGCCAGCGCCGGTCTTATTTCTAGATACTTGCGTTCTCCTCGACGTGCTGAGGGTTGCGTCGGAACGCGAAAATGCACCCCACCGGATCATCTCAGCTGCCGAACGGGCCACGGCTAAAACGAGTTCCTCCCCTCGGCAACTGTGGCTCTTGGGCGCGGCATTGCTTGATGTCGAGTGGCACGACAACCTGCAAGGAGTTCTCGACAGTGTGACGGCACACATTGCGCGAGTTGACCGTTCGCTGGCCAAGCTCCATGCAGCGGTTCAGTCCATATCGTCGATCGCTATGGACACGCGGAGTCACGGTTCGGGCTTCGCTACGGATGCGCGGCCGCTTCAAATCGGCCGATTCGACCTGCCGACACGACTCATCGAGATTTGCGAGAGAATGTTGAGGAGCGTGATCCTGCTTTCGCCTGACGACGAGATCCTGCGAGCGGCGAACCTGAGGAGCATGAAGGGCCTGAAGCCAGCTACCCCCGGAAAACGAGAGCACCCTGACTGCCTAATCATTGAGACCTGTTTCGCCCTGTGCAAATCTCTTCGCTCGCGCGGCTTTGCAGAGCGATGCGCATTTGTATCCTCGAACAAGGCCGACTTCTATGGCGACGGCAGCCCCTTGCGACCTCACGAAGAATTGGCTGGTGAGTGCTCCGCGATAAACTTACATTTCGCCTTGGCGTTCGATCACGCGCTTTCGATTCTTTACCCTTAAAAACGGAAGTCGCCAGGCTCGGCCGAGCGTGACCCATGCACCAACCTTCGGCGGCCAATTCGCGCCTAAATGACTCAAGTGCATACCCATGAAGCGCGGAAGACGGCCCATGCCGATCGGAGCGATGTGAAAAAAGGGCCAATCGCGCGGACATCCTGCGGTTTCCCGAGCTTCGCGCTGACGGCGGTGGAACGCCCGCTCCTTCATTAGGTTGCCGCAAACCCGGATATCGCACCAACGGCGCCGGTGAGTTTTGCTCGTGTCGTAGAAGAATTGCCGGCAATCGGGATTGGCGCATCGGCGTACAAGCTACGGACTGCCGTGGCAAGGCAAGCTCGCAGCGGATTCCGCGAGCGGCTGAACCGGGTTTCAATCGGGGCGTGCGCGTGATGGAATCGCGGCAATATCAATGGCCGAACTGTCCAATTCCGCGCCTGCGCATCAGCCGGCGGCCGCGCGCCAAGCTGCCGTGCCGATTAGTCCGGCGGCGCGGCGGATTCTCGTCAAGGAAGTTAACTGGTTGGGCGATGTTGTGATGAGCCTGCCGGCGCTGCGGGCGGTTCGGCGCGCGTGGCCGGACGCGCATCTGGCGATTCTGATCAAGCGCGAGTTGGCTGGGGTCTTCGACGGCGCCGGATGGCTCGACGAGGTGATCCCGTATTCGCTTGCGCGCGGGATGCGCGGGCTTGGCGACCGGCGGCGGATTATCGCCGAGATTCGCGCGCGAAATTTCGATCTCGCGGTGCTTTTTCCGAACAGTTTCGATTCGGCTCTGTGGCCGGCAATCGCGCGGGTGCCGCGCCGCGCCGGTTACGCAACCGACCGGCGCGGCGCGCTCCTGACGAATCGCGCGCGGCCGACGCCGCTGGCGCTGCAGGCGCATCAGGCGAACTACTGGCTCGAAATGGTTCGCTCGACTATCGGCGCATCCGGCGACACCGCCGACTTCGGGATCGAGGCGCACGCTCCCCATCTGGACAAGATGCGCGCGTGGCTCGACGGGCGGCGCAAGCGCGCGGGCGCTCGATTGATCGCGCTCGGTCCGGGAGCGGCGTTCGGTCCCGCCAAAGAGTGGCCGGCCAATCACTACGCGCGGCTCATCGATATTCTGGCCGAACGTCACGGCGCCGAGTGCGTCCTGGTCGGTGCGCCGGGCGAGCGTGCGCGATGCGCCGAAATCGCGGCGGGCTCGCGCGCGGGCGCGATTATCGCGGCGGGCGAGACGGATATCGGCGGACTGATGGCGACGCTAGCGCTCGCCGACGGGTTTATCGGCAACGACTCGGGCGCGATGCATGCCGCGGCGGCGCTCGGGCGGCCGACGGTCGGAATTTTCGGCTCGACCAATCCGGTTCGCACCGGACCGATGGGCGCGTCGGCGCGCGTGTTATGGCGGCATCTCGAATGCAGTCCGTGTCTGGCGCGCACCTGCCGCTTCGGCCATTACAATTGCCTGGTCGAGATAGCGCCCGAGGAGGCCGCGCGCGCGCTCGCGGAGTTGGGCGCGCTCGGATAGCGGAACCGGATCGGAGAGTCCGCCAAGAGTCGGATGGCCCGGCAAGCTCGGCTGCCGCGCGGTTGGGCGGCCCGGCGGATTCTAATATCCTCGATCGGCAGCGGCGCCGGATGATCGAATCGCAGTGCCGCGGCTTGGGGTGGTCAAATGAAACTGAGCGAACTCGCCACGAGGCTTGGCCTTGAGCTGCGCGGTGACGGCGGCGCCGAAGTATTCGCGCCCGCGCCGATCGAGGCGGCGGCGCCCGGCATGATCATCTTCGTCGCGAGCGCGAAATATGCGCCGATTCTAAAGCGCAGCGGCGCGGCGGCCGCGGCGATCGTCGCGGCCGAATTCGCGCACGACGCGAAATGCCCGGTCCTGATCAGCGCCAATCCGTACGCGGATTTCGCGCGTGTGATCGAGATCTTCTTTCCGCCTTACCGGCCCGCGCCGGGAATCGACCCGACGGCGAAGATCGCGCCCGACGCGAAGCTCGGCGAAGGCGCGTCGATCGGCGCGTTCGCGGTGATCGGCGCCGGCGTCACAATCGGAGCGCGCGCAGTGCTGCATCCGCATGCGGTGATTTATCCCAACGTGCGGATCGGCAACGACTTTACCGCGCACAGCCACGCCGTGGTGCGCGAAGGATGCATGATCGGCGACCGGGTCACGCTGCTTGACGGCGCGGTGATCGGCGCCGACGGCTTCGGATATGTCGAGGCGAATGGCGGCCTGGTCAAGATTCCGCAGGTCGGGATCGTGGTGCTCGAGGATGAGGTCGAGATCGGCGCGAAATCAACCGTGGATCGCGCGACGCTCGGTGCGACGATCCTGCATCGCGGAGTCAAGCTCGACGACCAGGTGCATATCGGACACAACTGCGAGATCGGCGAGTTCACGCGGTTCGCCGCGCACGTCGGAATCGCGGGATCAACGAAAATCGGCAAATGGTGCCAGTTCGGCGGACAGGTGGGATGCGCCGATCATGTGAAGATCGGCGATCGGGTGATGGCGTCGGCGCAATCGGGCCTGCACGGCAATATCGCCGACGGCGCGATCGTGGCCGGTACTCCGCACGCCGACATGAAATACTATCGGCGCTATGCCGCGCTGTGGTGGAGGATTCCCGAGCTGTTCCGCCGGGTGCGCGCGATCGAGAACCGCACCGGCGTCGATCGCGCCGGCTAATCCGCGTTATCGTGCAATCGTCGATGAGGAATCCGATGCGTACAACTTACAGATGGATCGCAATCCTCGCGCTCGCCGCGCTCGGACTCAGCGCCAGCGGATGCCCGGCGCTGATGATCCCGAGTCTTGCTTACCAGGGCTACAAGTACGAAAAGACCGGCAGCCTGACCGGGCAGCCCGCGTCATCGTCGTCCTCGAGCCAGACGCGCGCACCCGCCTCGCAATCGACTCCGTCCGATAGCAATATCGAGTAGCCTGTTAAGGCCCCACCCCTGGAACTCGCTTCGCCAATCAGGAGAATCAATTGATAGCCTACTTGCTCATCGGAATAGGCGGCGCGCTCGGCAGCGTCGGGCGCTACTGGGCCTCGGGCGTGGTCGCCAACTTAACCGGAGGCGCGTTTCCGTACGGCACGATGTTCGTCAACGTGACCGGCGCGATCGTGATCGGATTTTTCGCGGCTCTGACCGGGACCGACGGCCGGATCTTCGTCGGGACCTCGGGACGCCAGTTCGTGATGACCGGAATCTGCGGCGGGTACACGACGTTTTCGACCTTTAGCCTCGAGACGATGGCGCTGGCGCGCGACGGCGAGTGGCTTTACGCCGGGTTAAACGCGATCCTGTCGGTGGCGCTATGCCTCGCCGCGGTATGGATCGGCGCCGTCGCGGCCGAAGCGCTCAACCGCGGAGTGTGATCAGATGCAGCTACCACGCGAAGCGAAACTGCTGCGGATTTTCATCGGCGAGAAAGATCGCCACGACGGGCATCCGCTTTACGAAGCGATCGTCCTGAAGGCGCGCGCGCTGCACCTGGCCGGCGCGACCGTGCTGCGCGGCCCTTTGGGCTTCGGCCAGACCAGCCATCTGCACACCACCAAGCTGTTGCGGCTGAGCGACGATTTGCCGGTCGTGATCGAGATAGTGGATACCCAGGAAAAGATCGACGCGTTCATCCCGGTGCTCGACGCGATGATGGGCTCGGGATTGGTTACGATCGAAAACGTCCAGGTGCTGCAATATCGCGGCGCCGTACCGGACAAGTAATCGCGCATCGCGCCCGCACGGGAGGTATCGATGGAAACCAAACACATCAATCCGGACACTCTGCTGCAGCCGCGCGGCTATACCCATGTTGTAACCGTCAGCGCGCCCGGCAGGATTATCTTCGTCTCGGGACAGGTCGCAGTGGACAAGGATGGCAAACTCGTCGGCCCTGGCGACCTGAAGGCGCAGGTGCGCCAGGCCGCCGCCAATCTGAAGCTCGCGCTCGCGGCCGCCGGCGCGGCGCCCGCCGATATCGTCAAGACGAACACTTATATCGTGAATTACAAGCCGTCGGATTATCCCGCGATGCGCGAGGCGCGCGCGACCCTGTTCGGCGACACGCCGAATCCTCCCGCCTCGACGATGGTCGGAGTGACCGCGCTCGCGGTCGAAGGACTGATGGTCGAGATGGAAGCAATCGCGATAACGGTCGCCCGCTGAGCGGACGGGGGCCGTCGGTAAGTTGTGGACGGGGTGCTTGACTCGCTTTCGACAATAAGGCGCAAATAATAACGTTTAGGCTTAAGAGATAATGCGATTGATGAGCGGGGAGGCCCGGGGGTGATGAGCAAAATCGAAGAGCAGTACATATCCGCAACGCCCAAGTCCGCCGCGATGGCCAAACGCGCCGAGCGCGCCATGCCCGGCGGCGATACTCGTACGACCGCGCACTATCGCCCGTACTCGCTCACGATCGCACGCGGCGAAGGCCCGTTTTTGTATGATATCGACGGCAATCGCTACATCGATTTGCTCGGCAACTACACCAGCCTGGTCCACGGCCACGCCTATCCTCCAATCGTCGAGGCTATAACGCGCGCCGCCCGCGACGGCACCGCGTGGCCCGCGCGCTCCGAGGCGCAGGTGGCGCTGGCGGAGCTGCTGCGCGATCGCGTCGCTTCAGTCGAGCGGGTGCGCTTTTGCAACTCGGGCACGGAGGCCGGGATGCTCGCGTGCCACGTTGCGCGGCGGCTGACCGGCCGCAAACTGATCCTGATGGCGCGCTACGGCTATCACGGCTCATACGACGACCTCGAACTCGGGCTTTCCGGGCATGATGGCGAGCGCACGATGCTGGCGGATTTTGGCGAGGCGACCTCGTTCGAGGCGCTCTTGACCGAGCGGGGGCAGGAAATCGCGGCGGTATTCCTGGAGCCGGTCCTTGGCTCGGCGGGAATTGTAGCGCCACCGGCCGGATTCCTCGAGCGCGTGGGCGAGGCGGCGCATCGCGCGGGCGCGCTGTTCATCCTCGATGAAGTCATCACACTGCGCCTGGCCGTAGGCGGCGCGCAATCGCTCTTCGACGCGAAGCCTGACCTCACGATGATGGGCAAGATAATCGGCGGCGGGCTGCCGGTGGGCGCTCTCGGCGGCAGCGCCGAGGTGATGTCGGCGTTCGATCCGCGTGAGCGCGGCGCGCTGTTCCATTCCGGCACCTTCAACGGCAACCCCGCCACCTGCGCGGCGGGAATAGCATCGGTTAAGGAACTGACGCAGGACAAGATCGACGCGATGGAGAAGCGGGCGGAAAAATTCGCCGAAGATTTGAAACTCGCTGCGCACCAGGCGGGGGTCGGGTTCTCGGTGCGCCAGTTCGGATCGCTGATGAACCTCTTCCTCCTCAACGAGGCGCCGCCCGCGACGATCGATCGTCCGGACGCGCGCGCAATGGCCGCCTTCCATCTGGCCGCCCTCAACCAGGGGCTGTTTATCGCGCCGCGCGGGATGATCGCGCTGTCGACCGTGTTGACCGACGAGCTGATGACCGAAGTCGCCGAGCGCGCCGCCAAGGCGATGCTCGAGGTTGCTACCGCATAGCGCACCGCCCGCCGCGCACGCGGGTCAGACTATGCCGCCGCCTTGAGCTCCGAGGTGCAGTGCGCGCACTTGGTCGCCGCGATCGGAATATCGCTCAGGCAATAGGGGCACTGCCTTACGGTCGGAACCGAGGGCGGCGCGGGCTTGCGGCTGAGCCGTTCGAGCTGCTGGACGAGGATGAACATCGCGAACGCGACGATCAGAAAATCGAGAATGGTATTGATGAACGCGCCGTACGCGATAGTTGGCGCTCCCGCCGCCTTGGCCGCCGCCAGCGACGGATAGTGGGTCCCCGAGAGATTCACGAACAGGCTCGAAAAGTCCACCTTGCCGAGCAGCAACCCGATCGGCGGCATGATGACGTCGCCGACCATCGAGGTGACGATCTTTCCGAACGCGCCGCCCAAAATGAATCCGACCGCCAGATCCACCACGTTTCCCTTCATCGCGAACGCTTTAAAATCCGACATCATCGACATGGCTCCGTGCCTCCTTGCCTGCTTGGGTCTGCTGAACCCGGATAGTCATTAGATAGCAAGGCGGCGCGAGGTAGCGCGATAGAGCCAGACGCGACCGTGCTGGACGCACAGACGCGCGCGGGCGAAGACGCCGCGCGCGCTGGTGGGAAAAAGCGAAGTTTACGGTTTGATTGCGCTCAGAGAATCGATCACGCCGCCGAATCGAGCGCGCCCGCACTGGCCGTCGCGGCACGTTCGCGCCGCGCGTGACGCCGCGCCGCGCGCGCGGCTTTTAGCTCGACCGCCGAGGGCGCCCGCACGTCGCTCGCGAGCCCAAGCCACTCGAGCGCCACGATCACGATCCAGCCCACGTCAGGCTCGCGCCAGCTCCATCCGAGCCGCGCAGAACCGGGACGGGAATGATGATTGCGATGCCAGTTTTCGCCCTGGAAGAGATGCATCAACCCCAGCCATCGCACATTGCGGCTCGAATCCTCGCCCACCTGGATTCCCGGCTCGGTGTGGCAGACGCTGTTGACGAAGCATTGCGCGTGCAGCCCAAAGCACAGCCGAATTGCGCCCATCCAAAAGAATGCCGGCCATCCGAACACCAGCGCGCCAAAGTACGACACCGCCAGGATTGCCGGCTGGAACCAGCGAAAGGCGCGATATTCGATCCCGCTCAAATCCGGGCAGTAGCGCTCGACTGGAGGCTCGCCCGACTGCCATAGCCAGCGCAAATGCGCCCACCAGAATCCGCCCCACACCGGGCTCGAAATATCCTCCGGAGTATCGGCCTTCGCGTGATGCAACCGATGGCCCGCGGCCCAGGTGGTGGGCGCGCCCGAGCCGTTGAACATCGCGAAGAAGATCAGAATGCTGCGCGCCCACGGATGCAGCGTCACCGAGCGATGCGCTATTGCGCGATGATACCCGACCGTGGTGCCAAGCCCGCCGATGAAAACCAGCGCGAGTGCGCCCGCGAGCACGCGCCATCCGGGTAGCGGATACATCACCAGCCCAACCACGGCCGTAACATGGATCAGCACGATCCACAGGAAGATCGGAAGGTCGCGGCCCGAGGCGCGCCACCAAGGCTGTTCCCAAGGCGCCCGGCCCTGCGCGATCGCGGCGCGAGCTGCGTTCGTATTCGTCATTTATTTTCTCCGCGTTTCCGTTCGCATCATCGGCGCCCGCGAACGGAGCAAATCAGGCTCGGCACGCGAGAAGGTTGCGCTTCACCATCGCATCGCGCCGGACTCACGCGCGACACGCCAGCATCCGCACATTTCTCGAAAGGCAACCTTCGTGGCCGCAGGGAGGGATGTGCTGACCGCCAAGAACTGTGACATTAGCGGAAATATCGCCCCCGTGCTACCCGCCCGCGAATCAGGGCAAGTTTCCCGCACCGTGCTCCGGGCGGATGCATCTGGCCGCGCCAGTATAGTACCGTGCGCGCATAGCGAGGTGATTTATGGCATCGCGAATGACCGCGCGCGTGGTGCGCGCGTCGAATATCGATTTCCAGGTACTCGAGATGGGCGCCGGTCCGCTCATCCTGTGTCTGCACGGATTTCCGGACACCGCGCACTCGTTTCGCCATCAGATGCCGGCGCTGGCCGCGGCGGGCTACAAGGTCGTCGCGCCGTTCATGCGCGGCTATGCGCCGACCGGACTGGCGGCTGACGGCCGCTACGACTCGGCCGCGCTCGGCGAGGACGCGCTCAATCTGATCACCGCGCTTGGCTATCAGGATGCGATCCTGTTCGGCCACGATTGGGGCGCCGTCGCCGCCTATCCAGCGGCCGCCGCCGATCCCGCGCGGGTAACGAAACTCATCACGGCGGCGGTACCGTATGGCGCATCATTCATCAAGGCACTGGTGACGAGTTACGCGCAGCAGAAACGCAGTTGGTACATGTATTTCTTCCAGGGCGCGTTCGCGGAAGCTGCGGTCAGCCACGATGATTTCAAATTTCTCGAAAAGCTGTGGACCGACTGGTCGCCGAGCTGGAAATTTACCGCTGACGATATCGAGCCGCTCAAGAGGTGTTTCCGCGCACCGGGCGCGCTCTCGGCGGCGCTTGGCTATTATCGCGCGACGATTGGCGCGATGCTGAAAATACCCGCCGACGCGATCGCCGCCGTCGCCGCTCCTGCGCCGCCGATCGATGTCCCCGCGATGATGCTCCACGGGCGCGAGGACGGATGTATCGGCGCGGAGCTGCTCGACGGGATGGAGGCATTTTTTCCCAAGGGACTGCGCAAAGAGGTGATCGCCGGTGCCGGCCATTTCGTGCATCAGGAGAAACCCGCCGAGGTTAACAAGCTGATTCTGGAATTTCTGAAATCTTGAGCGGTGCTCGGAGCGTTTCCCGTTCGCGGCGGCGCTGCGCTAGGCTTCCGGTAGTATCGGCCAAGGCTAGAGGCCAAGGAGAATGCCAATGCCGGGCAAGCTCAGCTCCCAACAAATTCGCGCGAAACTCGGCCATCCGGTGATCGATGCCGACGGCCACTGGCTCGAATTCGGTCCGGAGATTTCCGAATATCTCAAGCGCGTCGCCGGCCCCAAGGTGGCCGATTCGTTCCGCTCGCGCAACGAGCGCGTTCAGCACGCGCTGACGATGACTCCGGACCAGCGCCGCGACCAGCGCCGCGCGCAGGAGGCCTTCTGGGGCGTGCCCGCCAAGAACACCCGCGACCGCGCCACCGCGATTCTGCCGCGGCTGCTCTATGAGCGCCTGGACGAGTTCGGTTTCGACTTGACCGTGCTGTATCCAACCGCCGCGCTCGGAGTGGCGTTTATCCCCGACGACGAGATGCGCCGCGCGACCTGCCGCGCGTTCAATCTCTACGTCGCCGATCATTTCCGCGAATTCGCCGATCGGATCACGCCCGCCGCGGCGATTCCGATGCACACGCCCGCCGAGGCGCTCGAGGAACTCGACTACGCGGTGAAAACCCTCGGGCTCAAGGTGATCCTGATGGGCAGCATGGTGCGCCGCACGATTCCCGCCGTCGCGCGCAAGTCCCCCGAGGCCGCGCGCTACGCGCCGTGGTTCGACGTGCTGGGACTCGACAGCGAGTACGACTACGATCCGGTGTGGGCCAAGTGCGTAGAGCTGGGCGTCGCGCCGACGTTTCACACCGGGACGCGCGGGGTGGGCTTCCGCGTCTCGCCGAGCAACTTCACTTTCAATCATATTGGCCATTTCGCCGTCGCGAGCGAGGCGGTCTGCAAGGCGCTGTTTCTGGGCGGAGTAACGCGGCGTTTCCCGACGCTCAACTTCGCGTTCCTTGAAGGCGGCGTGGGATGGGCCTGCAATCTGTATAGCGATTTGATCGGGCACTGGAAAAAGCGCAACCGCGAGGCGCTCGAGGAGGTCAATCCGGCCAACCTGGATCGCGCGATGCTGCGCGAGCTGATTCAAAAATACGCCTCGAAGGAACTCGCCGAGCGGGTCGCTGGATCAACCGCGCTGCTCGAAGGAGTGGGCTCGGCGGCGACCGGCGGAATCACGGAGCTCGACGACTTCGCCGCGTGCAGGATCAATCGCGCCGAGGACATCCGCGAGCTGTTCACGCGCAATTTCTACTTCGGATGCGAGGCCGACGATCCGATCAACGCCTGGGGTTTCAATACTCACATCAACCCGTTCGGCGCTCGGCTGAAAACCCTGTTCGGCAGCGACATCGGGCACTTCGATGTAGTCAACATGGCGGAGGTGCTCGAGGAAGCATACGAACTGGTTGAAGACGGACTAATCACCGAGAGCGATTTCCGCGACTTCGTATTCGGCAATCCGGTCCGTTTCTGGGGCGAGAGCAATCCGCGCTTCTTCGACGGCACTGTCGTCGAAAGCGCCGCCGCAAAGCTCTTGCGCGACACACCGGCGCCCGCCGCGCACGCAAACGCTTGACCGGCCCAAAGAGGAACGCGATGGAACAGTCCAAACGCGGAATCACGCTAACGATCTTGCCGGCGCTTTTCATCCTTGCGGCAATTTCAGATATCTTGAAGCCGTTTCATCTCGAAGGACCAACCACGGGTTTCGTCTTTTTCGGTACTCGCACTCACGGACTCGAAAATGCGGTCCTCGGTCCGCTTTTCGGAATTCTCCTGATTATCTATGCGATCGGGATACTCAGGATGAAGAAATATGCACTGCCACTCGCATTTCTGTATGCAATCTATGTGGTGGTAAATATCGTCCTGTACAGTGTCAATCCACCGCCGGGAGATCAGGACGGAGCGGGGTTTCTGATTGCCTTCACGATTTTCGCGATCGGGGTTCCCTGGCTCGCCGCGATCCTGCTGTGGCGCCGCCGCGCCGGCCTTGCTTAATGGGCGGGACGAAATAGAGTTCTCAATCAGCAAGCACAAGGAGGATCTTCAATGGCCAGCGAGTCAACGATCGTCCCATCCAAGTTCGCGCATTTCGTGCTGCGCACCAGCCGCTTCGAGGAGATGAAGCGATGGTACCTGGCGGTGCTGAACGCGCGCATCCAGTTCGGAAATGAGTCGCTCGCGTTTTTGACTTACGACGACGAGCATCATCGGATCGCGCTGGCCAATATCCCCGGGCTCGCCGATCGCGGCAAAACGGCGGGGCTTGACCATGTCGCGTACACGTACGCCACGATGGGCGATCTGGTCGCGACCTACAAGCGGCTCAAGGCCCGCGGGATCGCCCCGGTGTGGTGCGTGAACCATGGGCCGACGACCTCGATGTACTATCGCGATCCCGACGGAAACCGCGTCGAGCTGCAAATCGACAACTTTCCCGACACGGCCGCACTGAACGCGTGGTTCCATTCCGGCGCGTTCGAGAAAAACCCGATCGGCGTGGATTACGACCCTGACGAGCTGGCAGCCAAGTTCGACAGCGGGGTTCCGGTCGACCGGCTCGTCCAGCAGGGCGCGATCTGACGGCCGCGCGCGCGGCCGTCAGGCGCAAAGCGTGAATCTCGCGGTTCGGCCGAAATGGCGAATCACGGCATCGCGGATTCCCCTTGGGGGCTGCGCTCCGAATAGCGGGTCAGCGGAATGAGTATCGCGAACGAGGCGAGCGCGCCAACGAGAGAATACGCAATCGCCCATCGGTAGCTGCCGGTATAATCAATTATCAATCCCGCGACCGGCGGACCCAGCAGGGCGCCGACTCCGCCGCTGGTGTAGAGGATGCCCATGACGGTGCCGAGCCGCGCGACGCCGAACAACTCCGCCAGAACGGCGGGCGACAGCGCGACGAATCCGCCATAGCCGGCGCCCATCGCGATCGCGAAAACGACCATCGAGAGATACGATCCTCCGGCGAGCCACAGCGCAAAGCTCGCCGCCAGCAGCAGGTAGCACGCCTGGTAGAGGCGAATCGTACTCATCCTGTCGGCTATCGCGCCCAGCCCGAGGCGGCCGGCCACACTGGCGCCGCCGATGATGCTAATCAGCGCGGCGCTCGCAATCTCACTGGCGCCATGATCGTGCGCAAACGCCGGCAGATAGACGAATGGCACGAACAGCGCCATCGAGGATAAAAATGAGTTGAGGTACAACAGGCGGAACGCCGGCGTGCGGACTGCCGCGCGCACGTCGATTGCGCTGGGAATCACATGCACCGGAGGCCGCTCGACAAGCGCCGCGCATGCGAGCAGCACAACGGTCGATGCTGCGCCGAGCGCCACGTAGGTGTCGCGCCATCCGATTAGCTGAATCATCGCGGCGGAGAGCGGCGCGACCAGCACCGTACCGCATCCGATCCCGGCCACCGCGATTCCAAGCGCGGTGTTGCGCCTGCGCAGAAACCATCCGCCGACCACCGCGACCATCGGCACGTACGCCGTGGCAATTCCGATTCCCACTCCGACGCTGTAGGTCAAATAGCCAATCCAGAGTCGATCGATGTATGCGGTCAGCACCAGTCCCGTCCCCATCAAGAGCGCGCCGGCGGCCAGCACGGCGCGCGGACCGAGGCGGTCGCTCAGATGGCCGGCCGGCCATCCGAGTACGCTCCATATGAACACCGTCAGCGAAAAGACCACCGAGGTACGGCTGCGATCGGCGCCAAACTCGGCCGCCATCGGCTTGAAGAACGCGCCGAAGCTGTACGCGACGCCGTACACGGTGAACATCGCGGCGAACGCCACCGCGACCATCCGCCACGCGCGCGGCGAGTCGAACTCGGCGAGCATCCGCACCGCGTCAATCTCCGCGGCACAGGCGGTCTCGGGCGTGGCGGCTGGGTCAGCAGTTTTCATGACGGCAAATCGCGCCAAGCGTCGCGTAGCCCGGCCCCGGATGCAAGCGCGCACAAGTCGCTGTGACGGCCTGGAATTGCTTTGGTTCGCGGTACCGGAGCCCCAACGATACGTTTCCGGGGATCGACGTTGACTTCGGGAGTCTGGACAGGATTTGGTTCCAGTGGCAGATCGATCCCAGTGCGCTCGCTGCGTTCAAGAAGATTCTGCGCGCGGCAACCCGCGAGTTGAGGAAAAAATCATGTCACTAATACGGCAACCGAATTTTTTGAAACTTGCGCTTGCTCTGTTGTGCGTGGGATTGCTCGCCGCGACCGGAACCATGGCGCCGGCGCTGCTGGCTCTTCCGGGCGGCGAAGCGGGAATCGGCTTCGACGATATGGGGTTTTCTCCTTCAATCCACTCCGTGATTGTGCCGGCCGGCCGTTCCGGAAATCTGGACCTGATTGACCCCGACACCAGACAGATTACCGCGATCGGCGGATTCTCCGGACAGGCGTCGTTCGCCGGAGGACACGGTCAAGGTGTGACGTCGGCGGACGAGGGCCGTGGACTCCTGTTCGCGACCGATCGGGACGCCAAGCGACTCGAGGTCATCGATCCAATGGCACGGTCTGTTATTGGCAGCGCACCGCTCGCCGCGGAACCCGATTACGTCCGGTATGTATCCGCGGCCGGCCAGGTTTGGGTGACGGAGCCGCGCGCGGCGCGCATCGAAGTCTTCTCCTTGCCGCCGGGCGGCGCCGCGAAACCATCTCACCTTGATTTCATTTCCATACCGGGCGGCCCCGAGTCGTTGATCATCGATAATAAGCGAAGTCGCGCGTACGTGAATCTGTGGACCGACGCGACGCTCGCTATTGATTTGAAGAGCCGCAAGATCGTTCAGCGGTGGAAGAACGGATGCACAGGTTCGCGCGGCCTCGCGATAGACGCCGCACGCGGCTTTCTGTTCGTGGGATGCGCGGAAGGGAAAATGACGGTGTTGGATTTGAACACTCGAGCGCGGCTGGGAAGCGCGTCCTCCGGCTCGGGTGTCGACATCATCGCCTATAATCCCCATCTGGCGCATGTGTACTTGCCCGGAGCGAAAAGCGCTACGATGGCGATCATCGGAATTTCCGCCAAGGGCGCCGCGATCGTGCTCGCAACCGTAGCGACCGCGCAGGGTGCGCATTGCGTCGCGGCTGACGATCGTGACAACGCTTACGTGTGCGATCCGAAAAGCGGACGTTTGCTGATCTTCCACGATACTGTGACTTCTCACGGCTCATAGTCTGTTCCGCTCATAGTAGTCATTGCTGATTAGCGAGAGGTCTGGAAATGCCAATTGATAACCTCGGGAAGATCGCCCTGCTATGGCGCGGGGACCGCGACGCCCGCGCAAAAACCACCAGCCTGAACAACAGGCTGCGCCCGATGTTCGAGGCGCTGGCCGAGCTCAACGTCGACGCTGAGCCGGTAGTCTACTCGGACGAGGCCGTGGATGAGGCGCGCGATCAACTCCTGCGCCTCGACGGCGTCCTGGTATGGGTCGATCCGATTTCAGAAGGCCACGATCGCTCGAGGCTGGACCCGATGCTGCGGGAGGTCGCGGCCGAGGGAGTCTGGGTCAGCGCGCATCCCGAGGTGATCCTCAAGATGGGCACCAAGGAAGTGCTCTTTCGCACCCGGCAGCTCGGATGGGGAACCGACACGCGGATTTACCGCACGCTCGAGGAATTGAAGGAGCAGTTCCCGCCGCGGCTCGCGTCAGGGCCGCGCGTGCTCAAGCAGAATCGCGGCAACGGCGGGATCGGAACGTGGAAGGTCGAGCTCGGCGCCGGCGCCTCCGTGACCGCGGGCGCCGATACCATCGTCCATGTGCTGCACGCGCGCAGAGGCAGCGTCGAGGAGGATCTGCCGCTCGGCGAATTCCTCAGCCGATGCGATCAATACTTCGCCGGGCACGGATGCATGATCGATCAGCCGTTTCAGCCGCGCCTGCCGGACGGGATGATTCGATGCTACATGGTCATCGATGAAGTCGCCGGATTCGGGCATCAGCTAATCAAGGCGCTGATGCCGTCGCCGGCGGGGACCGAACCCGCGCAGCCGGGACCGCGCATCATGTACGGCGCGTCGGAGCCGGCCTTCCAGGCTCTCAGACGAAAGATGGAATCGGAGTGGACGCCGGCGATGATGCGGATGCTCGGCATTGAGCGCGCCTCACTCCCGGTAATCTGGGACGCGGATTTTCTCTATGGACCGAAAACCGAATCCGGCGATGACACGTACGTTCTGTGTGAGATCAACGTCAGCGCCGTATTCCCGTTCCCGGACTATGCGATAACGAAGATCGCGCAGGCCACAGCAACGCGCCTGCGATCCGCCCGAGCCACGGCTCCGGCCAAAGATCGCGGTGGGTTCGTTTGAAAAAATCATCGGCATCCGATGAACATTCTTCCGCGAAAATGCTCTAATTTCTCAGTTTCACGCCCCGTTCGATGCGGCCTTTCGCGCGTCGCGGTTTGACTCCGGCGCGCGGGCCGGAAACCGCCTCTAAGGACGCTCACAGACTTTACGTGAGCATCCGGCGGCCACGCGGGCGAATCGGGCGATTGCATTCGCATAGTCAGTCCAATCTCCTCGAGCCATCGCGGCAAGCGCAGGAACGAACCATCGCGCGGCGACACATTGAGGACTCGAACCCGGGCAGGACAGGACTGAGGAACGCTCACCAGCGGACGAGTTAATGCTAGCACACAGTCAACAGGTTTTCAACCCGATGCGTATAGGCAGACACAGGCTAAAGCCTGTGCCACCATCATCCCCTATTTGTTGATAATCGGGAACACCAGAGGCATTAGCCAGCGTTTTATTCATTGATGCGAAAGCGGGACTCAATACGTGCTTCACGCGTTCGAGAAAAAAAGCGGAAAAACGGCGAGGTATGATTTGGAGCTGGCGAAATCGCGATTGAGCGAATTACTCCGAACCCGGCGCGGCAGCGTAAAGTCCGGCAAAGTAACCTTACGATGAGAATCGAACGCTCGGCTGGAAACGTGTTCCGGAACCTCGGCTTCGACCCGAAGGAAGCCGAGAGCCTGCGGCTGCGCGCCGAACTGATGATCGAGATCCGGCGTCTCATCAAGGCGCGCAAGCTGACGCAGGCGTCGGCGGCAACGCTCTTCGGCGTCACTCAACCACGAGTAAGCGATCTCGTGCGCGGAAAAATCGATCTGTTCAGCATCGACACGCTGATCGAGATGCTCGCGCGAGCGGGAATGCGAGTCGAGCTTCACCTCGCTCAAGCTGGCCGCCGCCGCCGGCGCGCCGCATAAGGCCTCGTCACCGGAAAGCGGGATGCTCCGCGCAAGGAATCTTTCGCGGCAAGTTTCCGTTGTCCACGGGCGCTAAACCGGCGCGCGCCGCCACCCGCGCGGCGATCGGCCGCGAAATCGTCAGCGAGCGAGGCGTTGGCGGCCAGATCGGCGGCGTTTCGAGGCCAGGAACAGCCGCATCGGTAAGACCTCGCGCGTGACGGGGTTTACCATCAAGCCGAGACTTTCAAGGGTCAAGGCTCCGAGCAACGGGGTCACGTCCGGCGGTCCGAAGACGATCTTCGAGGTGCCGCGCCTTTCGCCGACCTCGAAGAAGGCTTCGCCTGTGTCATAGGTGCGGCGGGTTCCGTCCGCCAGCGTGAATTCTTCGCGCTCGAGTTTTGCGATCGCAAGCTTGCGAGCTATCGGGGCGGGAACCACGCTGAAGATCGCGCCGGTATCAATCAAAAATTCGATTTCGACCGCACGCCGGCGCGGCTGGCGAGGATTTGAAATTTTCGCTTTCGTGAACGTAATTCCCATCGCGGCCTTCACGAAAAACCCTAATCTTCCACAGATAATGTGGTGCGCCGTTCCGGGCTCGAACCGGAGACCCGCTGATTAAGAGTCAGCTGCTCTACCAACTGAGCTAACGGCGCACCGACGAGATGCTTTCGTAGCAGGAAGTGTGGGGTGAGTGAAGGGATTTGAACCCTCGACCACTGGAGCCACAATCCAGCGCTCTACCAACTGAGCTACACCCACCACCTTCAATACCGAACGACCCTCGCTTCGGGCCTCATGCCCGAGGATTTTCATGGCGCGCCAGAAGGGATTCGAACCCCTGACCCGCGGCTTAGAAGGCCGCTGCTCTTTCCACCTGAGCTACTGGCGCGAATCGGGGCGAGCCGATTTGAACGGCCGACCCCCTGCTCCCAAGGCAGGTGCGCTACCAGGCTGCGCCACGCCCCGTAAGAACAGGAGTTAACACACGGATCGAAACCTCTCAACGGGCGCAGCCAAACCAAATGAGCGGCGCGCCGCAATTCGATACCCCGGCGGTCTGCGCGATCACGGAGCGGCCCGGCGCCGGCTATCAATTCGTCCCGATCCTGAGGTCTTCATGACGCCCGCCGAGCAGCCCCGCGAGTGCCAATCCGCAGCTGCATCGCAATCTAGAGGCTGCGCAAAAGGCGAAGCTGGCGGAGGATCGTCCGCGAAAAATCGCATCGTGCAAAAGCCCTTAGATTTCATGCGGCAACGACGTTTCGAGCCATATTCGAGGAGCTGCACGTCGCATTTCGCGAAGACCTCGAAATATCCTGCCCTTGATTTTGCTGCATTTTAGAAACGGCACTGGATTTGCTCTGGATCATGTTGCGCTGCAAATCTCCTCCCCCCGAGAAACCAACAGCGCCTGTCCCCAAGCACGGCCGGGTTACTGCCGTCGGTTCCCCACCTTCGGTCCCCAACAGTAACCCGGCCATTTTTTTCCCGCGCCCGCGACTCCCCAGCCGGCCGAGCCGGAGCGCGATTTCCACTCGAGGCTACAGCAGGGCGCGGCGCATGTCGGCCAGCACCGATCCGAGATAAGTGATGAACCGCGCCGCCATCGCGCCGTCGATCACGCGATGGTCGTACGACAGCGACAGCGGCAGCATCAGGCGCGCGACGAATTGGCCTTCGCGATAGACAGGCTTGGTCGCGAGCTTCGCTACGCCCAGAATCGCGACTTCCGGGGCGTTGATAATCGGCGTGAACGCCGTCCCGCCGATTCCGCCGAGGCTCGAGACCGTGATGCATCCGCCCTGGATGTCCATCGGCTTGAGCTTGCCCGCGCGCGCGGCCGCAGCGAGCAGGGCGGTCTCGCGCGCGATTTGCAGCACGCCCTTTTTGTCGGCGTCGCGCACGACAGGCACCACCAGGCCATCGGGCGTGTCGGCGGCGAACGCGATATGGAAATATTTTTTCAAGATCAGATTGTCGCCGTCGAGCGAGGCGTTAAAATCGGGAAACTCGGCCAGCGCGGCAACCATCGCCTTGATGATGAACGCGAGCATCGTGGTCCGGACGCCGTCCTTGGCGTGGATTTCGTTGACCTCGCGGCGCAGCGCCTCGAGCTCGGTCACGTCGGCTTCATCGAACTGCGTGACGTGCGGGATCATCACCCAGTTGCGCGCGAGGTTCGCCTTCGAGGCGCGGCGGATTCGCGAGAGCGGGCGCGTCTCGATCGCCCCGAAGCGCGTGAAATCCACCTTCGGCCACGCGATGAGTTCCAAGCCCGCGCCAGCGCGCGTTTTTGGCGCGCTGGTCAGCGCGGCTTTGACGTATTTCTCGACGTCGGTGCGAAAGATGCGCCCCTTGAGTCCGGAGCCGGCGACCAGCGTCAAGTCCGCTCCGAGGATGCGCGCGAATTTCCTGACCGAAGGACTCGCGTGCGGCTTCGCGATCGGCGTCTCGGGCGCGGGCACGGGCGGCGACGCGACCGGCTCGACGGCGGATTGCTCCGTGTCGCGCGGCGGCGCGCTCCTCGCCTGCGGCTCCTGTTTGTCCGGCGGCACCGCAGCCTCGACGCGCGGCGCGGCTTTCTCTGGCGCTGGTTGCGGCGGCGGCTTGGGCGGCGCGGCGGCGGCAGGTGCCGCGCCGGCCTCCGCGTCGGCCTCGAGCACCACGATCGCGGAGCCTTCGGAGACCTTGTCGCCGAGCTTGACCTTGAGTTCCTTGATCACTCCGGCCCGCGGCGACGGCACTTCCATCGTGGCTTTATCGGATTCGATCGTGATGAGCGAATCTTCGGCGCGCACGCGGTCGCCCGGCTTGACCATCACCTCGATCACGTCCACATCGGTGAAGTCGCCGATATCCGGAACCTTGACGTCGATCAGCGTTCCCATCGCGGGGCCTCAGCAGGGTGTTGATAAATGGCAGTTCCCGCGTAGCGGGAACTCTCCCGCCTGTTACACCCTGCGGAAAACTGGCTGCCATCCTTCATCTTCTCCCCCTGCGGGGGAGAAAGAGAGAGGGAGCAGGAGGTTGAAAATGCAATTTTCAACCTCCTGCTACACCGTCACGGGGCTGGGTTTTTCGGGATCGATTTCGTACTTCTTAATCGCGTCCTGAACCCGCGCGGACGGAATCTGTTCTTCGTCGGCCAGGCTCTTGAGCGCCGCGAGTGCGACGTAGTGGCGATCGACCTCGAAGAAATTGCGCAGTTGCGCGCGGTAGTCGCTGCGCCCGAAGCCGTCGGTGCCGAGCACCCGGTAGCGCCGTCCGACGAAGGGGCGAATCTCGTCGGCGAACGCCTTGATATAGTCGCTCGCGGCGACCACCGGACCCTGCCGGTCGGCAAGACAGGTCTCGACGTAGCTGCGCCGCTGCGGGGCGGTGGGATGCAGCATGTTCCAGCGCTCGGCCTCGAGTCCTTCGCGCCGCAGTTGGGTGAAGCTGGGCACGCTCCACACGTCCGACACGATGCCGAAATCCTGGCGCAGCAGGTCCGCGCCGGCAATCACTTCGCGCAGAATCGTTCCCGAGCCCATTAGCTGCACGCGCGGCGCTTTTGAATTGCCGCCGTCGCGCAACAGGTACATCCCGCGCAGGATTCCGTCGCGCGCGCCCTCGGGCATCGGCGGATGCGTATAATTCTCGTTCATCAGGGTGATGTAATAGAATACGTCTTCCTGTTCATGGAACATCCGGCTGAGCCCGTCGTGAATGATCACGGCGAGTTCATACGAGAAAGTCGGATCGTAGGCCACGCAATTTGGAATGGTCGAAGCGGCCAGATGGCTGTGCCCGTCGGCGTGCTGCAAGCCTTCTCCGTTGAGGGTGGTGCGGCCCGCGGTCGCGCCGAGCAGAAACCCCCGGCAGCGCATGTCGCCGGCGGCCCACGCCAGATCGCCGACGCGCTGAAACCCGAACATCGAGTAGAATATGTAGAACGGGATCATCGGCAGGTGGTGGGTGCTGTAGGAAGTCGCCGCCGCGATCCACGAGGCCATCGCGCCCGGCTCGCAGATCCCTTCCTGCAGAATCTGCCCTTGCTGATGTTCCCGGTAGAACATCAACTGGCCCGCGTCCTCGGGCTTATAGAGCTGCCCGACCTGCGAGAAAATTCCAAGCTGGCGGAACATCCCTTCCATCCCGAAGGTGCGCGACTCGTCGGGGACGATTGGCGCAACGCGGCTGCCGATATTCTTGTCGCGGATGAGCGCGGCTAAGATTCGCACGAACGCCATCGTGGTCGAAATTTCGCGGTCGTCGGAGCCCTTGAGCTGCGCCTGGAAAGTTTCGAGCGGCGGAATTTCAAGCGCAACAGATTTGCGCCGGCGCGTAGGTATCGGTCCACCCAACTCCTCGCGCTGCTTTTTGAGATAGCGGATTTCCTCGCTGTCTTCGGGGGGCCTGAAAAATGGCGCGTTCGCGATCTGCTCGTCCGGCACCGGAATCTTGTAGCGATCGCGAAACGCCTTCAGCGCGGGCACCGTCATGTGCTTGGCCTGATGGGCGATATTCATGCCCTCGCCGGAGGCGCCCATCCCGTACCCCTTCACGGTCTTGGCCAGAATCACGGTCGGCTGTCCCTGATGAGCGACCGCGGCCGCGTACGCGGCGTAAACCTTGACCGGGTCGTGGCCGCCGCGGCGCAACTCCCAGACTTCGTCGTCGGTCATGCCCGAAACCATTTCGAGCAGTTCCGGATATTTGCCAAAGAACTCGCGGCGCACGTACGCGCCGTCCTTTGACTTGAACGCCTGATACTCGCCGTCCACGCATTCTTCCATCCGCTTGCGCAGCAGCCCGGTTTTGTCGCGCGCCAATAGCGCATCCCAGTTGCTGCCCCAGATGACTTTGATCACGTTCCATCCCGCGCCGCGGAAATCGGCCTCGAGCTCCTGGATGATCTTGCCGTTGCCGCGCACCGGGCCGTCGAGGCGCTGCAAGTTGCAGTTGATCACGAAAATCAGGTTGTCGAGTTTCTCGCGTGAGGCGAGCGAGATCGCGCCGAGCGATTCCGGTTCGTCCATCTCGCCGTCGCCCATGAAGGCCCACACCTTGCGGTCGCCCATATCGGCGACGCCGCGCCCTTGCAGGTACTTCATGAAGCGCGCCTGATAGATTGCCATCAGCGGCCCGAGTCCCATCGACACGGTCGGGAACTGCCAGAAGTCCGGCATCAGCCACGGATGCGGATACGACGACAGTCCCTTGCCGCCGGCCTCGCGCCGGAAGTGCAGCAGTTGATCTTCGCTGAGCCGGCCCTCGAGGAACGCGCGCGCGTAGATGCCGGGCGACGAATGTCCCTGGATATAAATCAGGTCGCCGCCGTGATGCTCCGACGGCGCGCGCCAGAAATGGCCGAAGCCGATATCGTAGAGGGTCGCGGCGGATTGGAAGCTCGCGATATGGCCGCCCAGTTCCGAGGTCTCGGCGTTGGCGCGCAGAATGATTGCGAGCGCGTTCCAGCGGATGAACGAGCGGATGCGCCGCTCGATCTCGCGATTTCCCGGCGAGCGCGGTTCGAGCTCGACCGGAATCGTGTTCAGGTAGGGCGTGTTAGCGTTGTACGGCAAAAACGCGCCGCGCGCGCGCGCCTTGGTGAGCAAATTCTCGAGCAGAAAATGGCCCCGCACCAATCCTTCGGCGTCGATCACCGCATCCATCGCGTCGAGCCATTCGCCAGTTTCCTCGGGGTCGATATCGGTCTGGATTTCCATCGGGTTCAATACTCCAATTCCCATGATGCGCCAAACCGAGCGACAAGTTGAGAGATCAACTGTCGCGGGAATCGGAACGAGATCGAGCCTGGCTTCCGGTAATCGGCGTGAAATGCGCTGCCCGGCCGCGCCGCGATCGGGTGCGTGAACGGGCCGCCCACAATAATCTGGCCGGCTTGAATGGACGAGCACCCGGCCGTCGTGTACACTGTACACAGGTTGAGGCGTGAGAGGTGGAGTTCGAGTGGGATCCGAGAAAGGTCCTGGCTGTTTCGTACTCGGTGCGCTGCGACACGGCTCGCATAATTTCAGCGCGCACCGCCACTTCCCGAGAGCGAGCCCAATACGAGGACGAGAGAATATGAAGCGCGAGTACGACCTGAGCAAGGGCAAACGCGGGCCAGTCGTTCCGTTGCCGCCGGAGAAGGTTCGCATCACGATCCGGCTGGACCGCGACATCGTGGATCACTTCCGCGACAAGGTTCGCAAGGCCCATCGCGGCAACTATCAGACCCTGATCAACGATGCACTCCGCGATTACCTGCGCCGTCCCAGCATTGCTCAGCAGGTAGGGGCCGAAGTGCGCTCCGTCCTGCGCGAAGAGCTCGGGAAGGTGAAGGTCAGCGCCTGAGAAGCCGCAAACACATCGGCCCGCCCTGTGGCGCAAGTCAACTTGCCCCGAGCTGGTGGACACCCGGGTTAGGCGGCCCGCTATGCAATCGGCAGGCTGATGACGGGCGCTGCAACGTTGATCTAGAATGGTCTCGCAGAAAATCGCCGCATCGAATCGGTCCCGAGAGCTATCGTGGCATCACGCGCGCGGCGCCGGGAACCGGAAGGAAGGACGCCATATGGCTTACGTTGAAGGTCGCACGATCCACGATGCCGACGCGCATATCATGGAGGCGCCGGATTTTCTCGATGGCTACGTCGAGGAAGATTACGCGCGCGAAATCAAGCGCCAGAACCAGTTCATCGCAACCGGCGAGAAACAGGGCCGCGACCTGTTCGCGATCGTGCGCGGCCGCCACGACGATCCCGCCTGGAGCACCGAGGCCGAGCGCCAGATCATGCTGCGCAAGAACTACGACGCGCTCGGCTCGTGGCGGCGTGAGGACCGCCCGCGCGCGCTCGACAGCCTTGGCTTCGCGAGCCAGCTCGTCTTCACGACCACGTTTCTGGGACTGCTCAACCTCGAGCACGGCGGCGATCCGAAAAAGCGCGCGGCGGTCGCACGCGGTTTCAACCTCGCGATGATCGACTTCTGCTCGATCGACCGCCGGATGCTCGCGTCGTGCTACGTGCCGCTGGCTGATTTCGCCGAGGCCGCGGCGATCGCGCGCGCGGCGATCGCGCTCGGCGCCAAGGCGCTGCTCATCCCCTCGCGATGCCCCAAAGGGCATTCGCCGAGCCATATCGGTTTCGATCCGGTGTGGGCGCAGGCGCAGGAAGCGGGAATTCCGATTCTGTTTCACGTCGGCGGCGGCGGACTGCTGCTTTCTCCCGATTATTTTAAGAACGGACTTCCGCCGGTACCCGACTTCCACGGCGGCGACGGCAACTTCCGCTCGGTCGATTACATGGCGATTCCGTATCCTCCGATGCAGACCCTGGCGACGATGATTTTCGACCGCGTGCTCGACCGCTTCCCGCGGCTCAAGTTCGGCGTAATCGAACAGGGCGCGTCGTGGCTGCCCGGATGGATGCGCGCGATGGACTCGGCGCATACCGCGTTCATCAAAAATGAAGATCGGCTCAAGAAGATGTCGCTTAAGCCGAGCGAGTTCGTGCGCCGGCAAGTGCGCGCGACGCCCTATCCCGCCGAAGATACCGGCTGGATCATCGCGAACTCGGGCGACGAAGTATGCATGTTCTCGTCGGATTTCCCGCACGTCGAGGGCGGACGCAACCCCCTCAAGCGCTTCGAGGACGCGATGGCCACGACGCCCGCGGCCGCCAAGCGCCGCTTTTATTGCGACAACTTCATCGACCTGATGGGCGCCGGCCTCGCCCCCGACCTGCGCCACGCCGCAAGCGCCGCATAAGCGGTATGCTGGCAAGAGATCATGGAATCAAGAGGACTCTGCCCACCGCTTGGCGGCTCTCGATATAGGCATGAGCCGCGGCGGCCTCTGAGAGCGGGAACGTCTTGTCGATTACTACTTTGAATTCGCCGCGTGCGGCTTCCTCGATGAGGCGCTGAATCATCTTGTGCGCTCGATCGGTCGCGATCTCCGCGCCAAGGAATACTCCAGTGAGCGATCGATTTCCCGCCATCAGCGGCGACACGTCCACCGTCATCGCCTCGCGTCCCGCCGCTCCGACCATCGAGATCCGTCCACGGTAAGCGAGCGACATGATACTGCCCTGCAGCGTCGCGCCGCCGACCGGATCGACTACCAGGTTCACGCCCTTGCCCGCGGTGAGTTTCATCACCGCCTTCGCGACGTCACTATTGGTGCGATAATTGATTCCGTGATCGAGGCCCAGCGGCCTTAGGCGTTCGAGCCGCTCGTCGCTCGACGCGGTTGCTATCACCGTCGCGCCCGCGCGCTTGGCGAGCTGAATCGCGGCGACGCCGACGCCACTCGCGCCGGCCTGCACCAGCACGGTCTCGCCGGCCTTTAGATGACCGAACTCGAACAGGCAATCGTCAGCGGTGCCAAACGGTACCGGAATGGCGGCCGCCTTCTTGATATCGAATCCCGCCGGCACCGGCCACGCGTTGCGCGCGGGGACCGGCCGCAATGCCGCGTGCGAACCGAAGTTATACACGGTGGTGACTTTCTGGCCCACGCGCAGGCCGGTCACTTCGGCGCCAACCTCGATAATCTCGCCCGCGGCCTGGTAGCCGACGATATGCGGCTTGGTCAACAGCGCGCCGCGCCATCGATTGAGCGTGTCGCCGCCCTCGATACTGACGGCTTCGACCCGAATCACTACTCCCTTCGGATGGCATACCGGGTCCGCGACATCCTCGTACTTGAGCACGTCCGGATTTCCGTTTTGATAGTAAACTGCCGCCTTCATGGTTGAACTCCTTGCGCCGCGAATCGCGCTCGCCGGGCTGGCGCTCCGGAAACCTAGCACGTGGCGGCGCGTCTGTTCCACCTTTCGCGGCGTCTCGCAGGTCGCGGCTCGAATCGACTCGTCACCGGGGATGCGGCCGCTCGATGCTCGCCGCGACGATTCTCTCCCGGGTCATAGGCAGGTCGCGAATCCGCAGATCGAGGGCGCGCGCGACCGCGTTGGCGACCGCCGCCGCCGCCGGTCCCTGCGCCGCCTCGCCGACACCCAGTGGCGGGAACTGCGTGGCGTCAATCAACCTTACTTCGACTACGGGAACCTCATCGAAGCGTAAAATTGGATAATTAGCCCATGCATTTATGACTATTCTCATCCGCTCGAGTAGTACCTGCTCCTTGAGCGTCCAGCTAATCGACTGGATAATACCGCCTTCGATCTGATTAATCACGCCGTCGGGGTTGATAGCGAGGCCGGCGTCCACCGCGCAGTACACCTTGCCGACCCGCACCTCCTGGCCGGTCTCGACCTCGGCAATCACGGCCACGTAAGCGGCGGTGTTCTTGTAGCGGCAAAAACCAATCCCGGCCGCGCTGCCGGTACCGCGCTCCGCGCCGCGCCGCCAGTGCGCACGGGCGGCAACTTCCTCGAGCACGCGGCGGGCGCGTGGATCCGAAAGATGACGCAGCCGGAAATCCAGCGCGTCGATCCCAACCGCATCCGCCAGCTCGTCGATAAACGACTCCGCCGCGAACACGTTCGCGTAGCCTCCAAGAGTGCGCAGCGCGGAGGTCCGGATCGGTAGTTCCGGCAGGCTGTGAAGAGTGACCATGCGATGCCCGATATCGTAAGCCGGTTCGGAATTGCGTGCGCCGCCCGCGAAGAACCGCAAATCCTCGTGCAGCTCCGGGATTGGAATCGCGGGTTCCATATGAGCGGCCCCAAGCAGATTGACCGCCCGGCCACTTGGCCGCCGTCCGTGCGGTGCGCTCCAAATCTCAGTCTGCCAGTCGGCTATCTTTCCGTCCGGGCTTACAATGGCGCTGATCTTCACCGCCATCGGCGAGCCAACCGGCGCCCACACGAGTTCATCGTCACGCATCCATTGAACCCGCACCGGGCGTCCCGGAATCCCGCGCGCGAGCAACGCCGCATCCAGCGCGGCGTCGTCGGCGCCGTTGTGCCCATAGCATCCGGCGCCCTGCGCATGAATCACGATAACGCCGCTTTGCGCGATTCCGAGTGCCGCGCTCAGCGCCGCGCGCAGCGGAAAGACACCCTGCGAGTGAGTCCACACACAGAGCGTGTCCGCCTCCCAGAGCGCGATCGCACACGACGGCCCCATCGCGGCGTGCGCGATCGCCGGTTTCGAGTAGGTCGCGGAAAGGCGGATTGACCCGGTATAATCGCCAGTAAGCCCGCCCCGTTCGGTCTGACTATCGACAGAACGCAGCCGCGGAAGGCTCTCGGCCCAGTTATGGCTAATCGCGGTGTCCTCGGCTTCTATCCATTTCGCGCCGGCGCGCAGTGCTTCGAGCGCCTTGACCGCCTGATACTCGCGTTCGCAGCACACGCCAACGAAGTCCCCGCTGCGCAAGATACTCACAACTCCGGGCAGCCGCGCGGCTGCCGACTTATCGAGCGATTCGAGATGCGCGCCGATCGACGGGGGGCGCAGCACGCGCGCATGCAACATACCTGGGAGCTCGAGGTCCTGGATAAAGGCCGCGCCCGTGACCTTGCGATAGAGATCGAGCCGGGCGACGCTCTTGCCCAGATAGCGCGCGGTCGCCGGGTCGCTCAATCCCGCGTGTCCGGTAATCTCGCGTCTGAGATCCAACCGCGGTGCAAGATTCCAGTAATCAAGATCCGACCGGGCTCCATCGATCAGCACGGCTCCCTCAAGCACGCTCACCCGCGACACTTCAACATTCAGAATCCGCGCGCCTTCTTCGATCATCGCTTCGCGCGCCTCGGCACACGCTATCCGCAGCGAAGTTCCCCCGATCTCGATCGACATACTACCAGCAGTATAACCTTCGTCGGGAGAATACCGGGTGTCGCCTGATACAACCGCAATTCGCGAAAGCTCCAGGCGCAACTCTTCCGCCGCAATCTGCGCCATCGCGGTTACTATTCCCTGTCCGAGTTCGACCTTGGCGGTGAACACGCGGGCGGTTCCGCCTACGCTGAAATCAACCCAGTTCTCGAGCCGCGGATTTTCCTGAATACTGCGCGGCAGCCGGCTGTCCTTCATCATTCCCGTCCTCGCGCGCTCTTTCTCCACGCGGCCTCGATTGCATCGACGATTCTGCCGTGCGCTCCGCAGCGGCACAGGTTCGAGCCGAGCCTGGCGACAATCTTGTCGCGTGACGGATATCCGTCAGACTCAATCAGCTCGGCCGCGCTCACGATTATTCCTGATAAGCAGTAGCCGCACTGCCCCGCCTGCCAGTCCAGGATCGCCTGCTGAATAGGATGAAGCTTCTCGAGGGTGCCGAGGCCTTCGATCGTAGTGATCGCTTTGCCCTCGCATGACCACGCCGGAGTTTCGCAGGATTTCACCGCGCGCCCGTCCAGCAGCACCGTGCAGGATCCGCATTCGCCGCTGCCGCACCCGAAGCGGGTGCCCTTCAGTCCCAGGTCGTCGCGCAGCACATAGAGAAGCGGTGTATCCTGATAATCCACTGCGAGGTCGTACGCCTTTTCGTTTACGATCAAATGGAGCGGCGTTTGCATAATGTGCCCGCGACCTTAGCGGAGATTCGCTATTGCGTATTAAGCTTGAGCAACCGCGTCGCATTTTCCCCACGAATGGCTATGCGCTCTTCCGCGTCCAGCCCGGAGGCCGCGTTCAGCCGCTCGAGCGGATCTTCGACGCCCATATCGAATGGATAGTCAGTCCCTATGACCACCTGGCCGGCCCCTGCGCGCCGCACGAGTAATTCAAGCTGCTCGGGCGAGTACACCAGCGAATCGAACCAGATGCGGCGCAGATAGCGGCTCGGCGCCTCGCGGCAGGTCTGCGCCTCGGGCCTGACGGCCCATCCGTGGTCGAAACGGCTCACATAAAACGGAAAATACCCGCCGCCATGCGCAGCGCACAATTTGAGGCGCGGAAACCTGTCGAGCACGCCGGCGAAAATCAGATGCGCGATCGCGATCGTCGTGTCCGCGGGATTCCCGATCAGGTTCGACAGGTAGTAAGCAGAGAGCCGTGTGCCGATCGCGCATCCCGCCGGATGCATGAAGATTAGTGCTCCAAGTTCTTCGGCCGTGCGCCACAGCGGATCATATGCCGGATCGGCCAACTCGCGATCATTCACCGAGGTCGAGACGATCGCGCCCTTTAGGCCCAGCATGCGCACCGCGCGCACGAGTTGTTCGACGGCCAGATCGGGATGCTGCATCGAGAGCGTTCCCAAACCCACCAGGCGGTCCGGACGGCGCGCGCACAGGGCGGCCATCCCCTGATTCGCGCTGGCCACGATCCTGGCCGCTAGTTCGCGATCCGCCCAGTAGTTATACAGGGGAGCCGGGCTGACCGCCTGGATGTCCATACCCATCGCGTCCATCGCGCGCAGCCGCTCGTCGAGATTTGCAAACTTGGCCCGATAAGCGGTGGCCATCAGCGAGCTATTGTATTCGACCGAAGCGCGCCCGGCCGCGATCGCGGCAATCTGGTTCGCGCGCGCCCATCCGGAATCGGAGCGCGCGATCGCCTCGGACTCGGCGAATATGGCATGGGCGTGAAGGTCGATTGCCGGATTACTTTCAGATTTCACATTACTATTCCGCCATTCACGCGATAGTCAATTATGGAATGGAGTATGCGGCTTGCCGTTCTAGCCGCCCGCGTCGCCCCGCGGCTGACTATCGCCGACAACTTCGGGCTTCAAGTAGCGCCCCGCGCGATGCTCGACGACAACAATTCCGCAATTCGCCGGCACATGCGCGCCTTCCCAACTGCCGGTCACGTGCGCCCACATCGCGAGCATCACCCCGCCATGGCTCACGATCACGAGGTCGTCGCCGGCAAAGCGCCGCGCCATCTCGTCGAGAATCGGGCCGACCCTGCCGCGCACCTGTTCATAGGATTCGCCACCCGGGGGGGTCCACAACCACGGCCGCGCACGATCGTAACCGTCGGCGTTAAGGATCGAATCATAGGGCTTGCCGGCGTACTCGCCGGTTTCGCGCTCGTGCAGCCCGTCGCGAATCTCAATCGGGAGGCTCAGTTCCTCGGCTATAATCATCCCGGTGTCGCGCGCGCGTACGTACCGGCTCGCGACGACCATCCGCGGATTTCCAAGCGCTCTGATTCTTGCCGCCGCGGCCCGCGCCTGGCCGCGTCCCGTCTCGGTCAGCGCAAGCGTAATCGGAGTGGTAGTGAAGACGCGCTCGACGTTGCCCACGCTTTCGCCGTGGCGCACAAGTATCAACCTGCCCATGTCGCTCTCCCGCCGCGCTATTCTTTGCCCTGAAAATCGAAGATCAAATGCTCTTCGGTCAGGAAAATCGTCGAGTGTTGGAAGTCGATGAATTTCGCCTCGTCCTGCAAAAGCTGGCGGCCGGCCTCCTGGCCCTCCGGGGTGCTCGAGCCCGCGCGCATCTCTTCGGCGTTGTCCCACCACACCTCCGTGATTCCCTCGTACACTGGCGCCATCTTGCGCGAGCTCGAAAGCGTGGCGGCGGCTTCCGGAAGAATCGTGTGGCTCTGAACGTACTTCCGGGCGTGGATCGCCTTGGCGACTTTAGCCACCAGCGGTCCGTGTTTGTGCAACCAGTAGTCGTGAAATTCCTTATCGGAAACGTCCGCGCGTTTGCGAATCACATAGACCAGCTTGATCACAACCCACCTCCGGCGATCTGCCATACATGCTTCTATGATTGCCTCAACGCGACCGGTTTCGGCAACCGCCGCACACCCGCCCGCCGCGCGCGCGATGGGACAGGAGCACTTGAAAGCCACCCCCACGCTGGACTAGGACTGGTGTTTCAAGCAACGGAGGATTTGCAATGACGAAACTTTATGGCACCTCAAAATCGCGCAGCGCCCGGTCGCTCTGGGCGCTTGAAGAACTCGGCGTCAAGTACGAACACGTTCCGATGCCCACGACCGAGGCCAAGTCGTCGGACCATCTCAAGCGCAATCCTCACGGCCACGTTCCCGTGCTTGAAGATGACGGCGTTTTTGTATGGGAATCGATGGCGATCAATCTTTATCTGGCCGAGAAGCACGGCAAAAATTCGCTGTGGCCGGCGGACGTGGCGTCGCACGCCGAAATCTACAAGTGGAGCTTCTGGGCGATGACCGAAGTCGAGCCGAAGCTCATGGAGATCCTGATGCATCGCGTGCTGAATCCGCCTGAGAAGCGCGACGAGAAAGCCGCGCAGGCCGCGGTCGAAGCATTAAAGGCTCCGCTCAAAGCGCTCGATCAATCGTTGCAGGGCAAGGATTATCTGCTCGGCAAAACCTTCACGGTCGCGGACCTCAACGTCGCCTCCGTGATGAGCTGGGCCGCGATGATGCGCCTGGATCTGTCGGCCACCCCGGCGGTGCAAGCGTGGCTGCAAAAATGTCTCGGGCGGGAAGCGAACCAGAAAGTGCGCGCGCTGAAATAGCCCGCCGCGGAGCGCTCTGCGCGATGGTATGGAACACGCAGGCGCGCTTGCTCCTGAGAGTCCGCCGCTGAGTCTGGCAGGAGGTTGAAGAATCCATTTTCAACCTCCTGCTAGCGCGAATCCGGATAGAAGCGCGCCAGCCGCGCCGCCGGTACGCCCAGCCGGTACAGGATCGGAAAGAGATTCATCAGCGCCGCGTAGTAGATTGGACGCTCCAGAAACCGCCGCCCCGACACGATCACATTGGCCGGAACTCGAACGATCCTGCCGCGGCGCTTTAGCCGGCGGCTGAACTCGAGATCCTCCATCAGCGGCTGATCGGGATAACCGCCCAGTTCCCTGAATACCTCCGCGTTGACGAAAATGGCCTGATCACCGTACGGCAGCGACGTATAGCGCGAGCGAAGGTCCGCCAGATGCATCCAGAACCCGAGCCGGTGGGCGCCAGTATCGGATACTGTCCAGGTCCGGAACGCGCCGCCGATCGCGCCCGGCTGGGCGAGCGCTCGAGCGATTTGCGCCGCGGCGTCCGGCGGCAGCGACACGTCGGCGTGAAGAAATATAATCGTTTCGCCGCGCGCGATCGCCGCACCGGCATTCATCTGGCGCGCGCGTCCGCGGTCCGCCTCGATCACCTTCACGCCCGCGAATGACCTCGCGATCGCCACCGTGCGGTCGATACTGCCCCCATCGGTGACGATCACTTCGCCGATGCCGCCCTGGCATCTCAGCTCTTCGAGTCGTCCGCCGATGCGCGCTTCTTCATTGAGCACCGGGATGACGACGCTCGTCCGGATGATTCGTTTCGCTCGAATCTCTTGAAGGGCCGCGCTGGTTGCGGGAACGGAGAGTTCACCGCGCGCAATCAATTCTCTCAATCGCTCGAGGTCCGCCGGAACATCGACGTCGAACCAGCGCTCGATCATCTGAACCTCAAGCCCGCGCGAGCGCAGGCGCGCGAGGGTTCGCGCGCAGGTGTCGCTCTGACTCCACGGCAAGCCGGCCAACAGGCCGTCGGGCCATCGCGTCAAGCCGATCAGATAAAAGCCGCCGTCCTCGCTCGGCCCCAGCACGGCTGCGCCGTCCCGCAGCGCCGCGCGCGCCTGCTCGAAAACCCGCAGCGGCAATCCTGGCGAGTCGCTGCCGACGACAATCGCCGCGTCGGCACGTTCGAGCGCGCGGCGCAGAGCGCGTTCCATGCGGTCGCCCAGGTCGCCATCGCCCTGCAGCCAAACCTCGGCGCCGGCAGCGGCCTCGAACGCCGGATCATTTTCCGTGACCGCGAGGACCAACTGGGCGTCCGCAATCGTTCGCAGCGACGCCCAGGTATCATCGAAAAACGCGCGCGCCGCAATCGCCGCGCCCTCGGCCCCGAGCTCCGGGATGAGCCGGGTCTTCGTCTCACCAGGACGAGGCGGTTTCGCGAAGACACAGATGCAGAGTCGGGTGCGCAAGTTTTGTTGCCGTATGCGCTTGATAGCGTCTATTGTGGTTCGAGTTCAATCATGAGCTACGAAAGTTGGACCCGCCTGCTTGCGCAGATCGTCACCGCCGGCGGGAAAGTCGATTATCTGCTCCTGGGCGAGCGCCGCGATCAGCTCGAGCTGGTCATCGCCGAGTTCGCCGCGGCCAGCCCCGACTCGGCTCCGGCCGCGTTTCCATCCGATGACGACCGGCTCGCGTATTGGCTCAACGCTTACAACGCATTCACACTGCACGCGATCATTTCCGAGTACCCGATCACCTCGGTCTGGAAGACGCGCGAGGGGGCGTTTTTCCAGCGCCGCCGCCATCGCGCCGGAGGCCGAGCGGTCAGCCTCGATGATATCGAGCATTCGATTCTGCGCGGACGCTTCGCCGAGCCACGCATCCACTTCGCGATCAACTGCGGCAGCAACGGATGCCCTCCGATGCGTCCCGCCGCGTTCGATCCCGCGGGCCTGGACGCCACCCTGCGCGCCGCGACTGAGCAATTCCTCAATAGCGAGTGGAATTGCCGCATCGACCGTACTCAGCGCCGCATCTACGTCTCGCGCATCTTCAAGATGTACGCCGGGGATTTCGCCGGCAAGCAAGGTACCGCGGAGGATTACCGCCGCGGCGTTATCGAATTCATCGCGCGCCATCTTGAGGTCGATCCCGCGTCGATCGAAGGCTATGAAGTCCTCTACAACGTTTACGACTGGGGCCTGAACGACTCCGCGCGCGAGCCTCATCTGGGGCCGATTCTGTTTCACGAACCGGTCGAGCATTACTCGGCCGCCGATCGCGAGCTTCGCGAGCTGCATTTATACGAAGGCAACTTCTGCAATCGCAGTTGCGAGTGGTGCACGATTGGCGGTTCACCGCACGGATGGTACCAGCCGTATTCGCACGCGGTGCTCGAGCAGGCGGTGAAGACGCTCGCGGCGGACGGCAATCTCAAATTTTACGGCGGCGAGCCTACGCTTCACGCGGGCGCGATCATCGACGCGATCCGCTTCGTCCGCGCGCGCGGCTTCACCGGATTGGTGACGGTCTTCTCCAATGGCGTCAAGGCCCGCCGCCTGCTCGAGATTCTGGACAGCGACCCGCGCTCCGAGGCGGTGCTCAATTATTCGATCTATCATGGCCGCGATGCCGACCCGCTGCCGGCCCACGCGAAAGAGGAATTGGAGCGCTGGAGCGAGGCGCATCCCGGCCGCATCTTCAAAGGCTACAAGGTGCTGTTTCACGCTGGCGCCGGCGCCGGGCAATCTTACGATCGCGACCGCGAGGCCGACTATCACGGGATGGGAACCGGATGCGTGCGATGCTTCCCGGTGCTGACCACCAAGGGCCGCTTCCACGCCTGCCCATTCGCCGCTGAAATCGATTCGCCGCACTACGACCTGGGGGGCGTCGGCAGCGAGCCGGCGAAAGTTTTGCGCAACTACCAGATTTTCCGCCGCTGGATCGATGATACGCTGGACCCCGCGGCCAGCGCGCGCGCAATCAGCAGTTGCGAGCTGTGCCACACCCGCCTGTCAGAGCTGCCCGTGCCCGAGTACGAGTGATCGTTGCGGACGCGGCCTTATCGGTGTCATAAAATCCGCACGGTCGAGGCGGGAACCAAACCCACATGAGTACAAACGACGGCGCACTTTCCGGGCTCAAAGTAATTGACTGCGCGACCTACGTTGCCGGTCCAGCCGCGGCCACGGTTATGTCCGACTTTGGCGCCGACGTAATCAAGATCGAGCGGCCGCCCGACGGCGATCTGTGGCGCACGTTTCCCTCGATTGCCGGTTATCCGAATTCCGATCTCAGCTACACCTGGATTCTGACCAGCCGCAATAAGCGCAGCATCGCGCTCGACCTCTCGCAGGCGCCGGGACGCGCCGCGCTGTTGTCGATCGTCGCGGGAGCCGACGTATTCGTCACCAACTACCAGCACTCGCTGCTTAAGAAATTCGAAATCACCTGGGAGGATCTGCGCCCGCTCAACCCGCGGCTCATCTACGCGCATATCACCGGCTATGGCGACCGCGGCGAAGACGCGGACTCGCCGGCCTTCGATGGGCTCGCCTATTGGGCGCGCTCTGGTTTGATGACCAGCGTCACCGGCGCCGACAGGACGCCCGCCAGCGCGCGGCCCGCGATGGGCGATCATCCCACGGCGATGACGCTGTTCGCCGCGATCATGCTCGGACTCTATCGGCGCGAGCGCACCGGTATCGGCTCCAGGGTGAGCACTTCCCTGATGGCGGCGGGCGCATGGGCCAACAGCGTGGACCTTCAGGCCCAGCTCTGCGGCGCGCGATTTCCCGTCCGCAAGCCAGGCGACCGCCCGATAAATCCGCTCATCGCCGCGTATCCGAGCAGCGACGGCCACGCGATGATCATCGCCTTGCTCGACCCGGTTCGCGAGTTCCCGCGCCTGTGCGCCGCGCTCGGCGAACCCGAGCTTGCGGACAATCCGCTCTTCGCGACGGCTGAAGCGCGGGGGCAGAATGCGGCGGCGCTCTACGCGATCCTGCAATCGCAATTCGAGACCCAGCCGCTGCGCGAATGGCGCCGGCTGTTTCGCGAGCACGATATCAAATGGTCGCCGCTGCCGACTCTCGAGGAAGCGGCGCGCGATCAGCAGATGCGCGATTGCGGCGCGATCATCGACTTCGATTTTCCCGGCGTCGGCCATTTCGAAACGATCGACAGCCCGCTCTTCGTCGCCGAGAGCCCCAAGCGCACGCCGCAACCGCCGCCCGGCTTCGGCATGTATACGCGCGAGATCCTGCGGGAAGCCGGTTACAGCGAAAAAGAGGTGGACCACCTCATCGAAATCGGTGCGGCGGATGCCCGCGATCGGAAGTGACCGGAAACCAAATCGCGGACGTCGCAATCGCGCGCGCCGGCTCACTCATCCCCGGGAAGACCTTGGCGTAATTCAACCCATGGGGCTCCTGGCGCGTCTGGCGATTTTTCGGAGCAGCTCGCCGCGATGACCGTGCCAATTCTGCTCGTAGTTGGCGACGAGGACGAGCCGTGCCTCGACACCAATTTCTTTCTGAAGCGAACGATTCCGAGCGCGGGGCTCTGGATCGTGCCGCGCACAGGTCACGCGGTAAACCTTGAGGAACCAGGCGCTTTCAACAGCGCAGTAGAGGAATTTTTCGGCACCGTAGAACGCAGAAAATGGATGTTACGCGATTCGCGAAGCCTGCCTGGCGACACCCTGATTGGCTCGCAAACCAGTCGCCACGACTAAGGAGCCGAAACGGCGTTCATCAGCCGATCTAATCTCCGCGCAGCACGCGAAAGAGTCGGCGCCTCAGCCGAGCGTCGGCCAAAGACTCAGAGCGGTGCCGCTGAAGAGCCCGCGCCGCTCATCGGCGGAAAGGAACGCGAGTCGCTCCTGCGCTAGCTCGACGAACCCACGATAGCTTCGCTCATTACTCGCGGGAAAATTCGAGCCCCACATCAGACGCTCAGGCCCGAAGGCATCGATCAGGCGGCGAAAGAAATCTGTGCACGCCTTCTCGCCGTTTGTCGCGAGACTCTCGATCGTCCATGAAGAGAACTTGCCGTAGAGATTGGGAAACCGTGACAGCTCGAAGAGTGCTCCGGCCATCGACTGCGCGGGCCCCTTGCTCAGGGACGGCAACCCAAGGTGATCAATCGCCACGCGCAACTGCGGAAATCGTTCAAGGACTCGACGTAAGCGAGGAACCTGATCGAAAGTGGTCAGAACGCAGACCGGAATTCCAAGATCCGCCGCGCGTTGCCATAGCGGGATGATGCGAGCGTCATCGAGCAGCGTCGGAGGCTCGGTCCACGTCACCACGCGCAGGCCGCGCATCCGTTGCACCCCGACGCAATAGTCGAGCTTCCCAGCAGCGCTCGGCTCGAGCGGATTGAGGATGCATACCGAGACAAATCGCTCCGGATAACGCGCCGCGGAGTCTGCGGCATAGCGGTTGTCGTATCGGTAAGCGCCGAATGCTTGCACGAGCACGGCGCGCTCGACACCGGCGTCGTTCATCAGACTCAGGAATTCGTCGGCGGAAAGATCGCGGATCCAGTTTGCCGGATTCGGCCCCGTGTCGCGCGGGTAGTTTCGCTGATCTTCTGAAATGATATGGCAGTGAGTGTCGATAAGCATCACGACCTCCGTCGCCGGATGTAGCGCGATCGGGCCACGTTGTCACGCTCACGATCCCGGCGCTATAAAGCCAGAAGGGGAAGCTCATGAAATACACACGAATCTACTCGGACAGTGACGGAGAATCTCACTTCCAGGACGTCGAAGTCGCCATGCAGCCGGCGCCCTCCAACACTGGCGCCATCTCCGGCATGATCGCGGCGAAAGGTGTGATGTTCCGGCAATCGGGGGAATATTTCATCGATTGGCACAACGCACCGCGCCGCCAGTTTGTCGTGAATGTGACCGGCACGGTCGAGATCGTCGCTAGCGATGGCCAGACGCGGCGCTTCGGACCTGGAACCGTCCTGCTTGCGGAAGATGTCACCGGCAAGGGGCACACTTCGCGCGGGATCGGCGCCGAAGAGCGGCTCTCGCTTTTCATTGCGCTCGCGGACTGAGTCATTCGAAACGGTCAGCTGGACCTCATCGCCCAATTGCGCGCATCTTCCCCGGGTGCGTAGTGCATGATGCTCTGCGAGGAGTTACGATTCACCAGCGGCCGCAGATACATCGGATGCCGCATGCTTCGCACTTCATGCTCGATCGTGAAGAGCAGCTTTCCGCTATCCGGATCGACGAGGTCCTGGAATCGATACTGATGCTGATCGCTCTCCTGGGTGATTAGACCCCTGTCGGTGAGCTTCCGATGCGGGCCCGAGAAGTCGTTGATATAGACCGCGATGTGGTGCTGGTCGTATGCCGGGATGGGCTTTTCGGTTTCGCGGAAGAACAGGTTCTGTCCGGCTCCGGCTCTTATACAGGCAAAGCGTCCGTGCGCATCCTCGAGCAGCGCCGCCTGCGCGCAAATGATTTCCGAGTAGAAGCGGGCGATTCCCGCGGCGGTACCGATCGGCACGTCGAACTCGACGTACGGGATTCCGACCGCCATCACGCCAAAGCGCTTACCCGGCGCAAAGCATCGGATGCGATTTCCCCACGGACAGGTCGTCTCGACATAACCGTCGCGCTCGAAGAATCCAAATCGGGTGCCCGCGAGCGTGTCCCGTACCCGGGCCAGCCGCTTGGGCAATTCGCCGTAATCCGAAACCACGACTCCGACGTGGCCGCGCAAAACTTGGAGCTTACTGGTCGGAAGATGGAACTGCTGGCGGCCGGCGTTGACCCACATGTTGGCTGGACCCGTCATCATGTATGGATCGCGGGTCAGGCCTAACCCGTTCACGTAGAAGATCGCCGCCTGTTCCTGGCTGGCAACCGTGACATTCACATGTTCCAGCGCGACGATATTGCCGAGATCCTCGGCAGCCCTATCGTACGCGCGCTTGTGCGCCAGCATCGCGATGCCGCCCGGAGCGTCAAGCCCAGCGTCACCAGTCACCGCGCGAGGTCTTACAGGTCGTGACTCGGCCGTGGCCGCGCCGCCCTGGCCGTCGGCTCGCTCGGCGTGCGATGCGTCCGCACCAGCGCACAACTCTTCCATTTGTTTCAGGAAGAACTCATCGGAAATGAGCCCCTTGCGATAAGCCGCGAGTAGATGGTGAACCTCGAAGTCTCTGCTTGCCATGACTCACAGTCCTCCAATGGCGGCGCGCTTTTCGCGGTGAGACCGCAGGTGTCTTACAGAAGGTAATTTATCGTCGCGCGACCAGATTGCGCAAATTCGCCGTTGCCCCACTCAAGCGACTCTCGAATATAGCACCGCAACCGCGGAGTCGTGCATCGGCACGCGGTTTTTGCGCACGCAACCGTAAATTCTCGGATCACCGGCGGCGCGAGTCCCAACGTGGCGCTTGCGACCCGTTCGCGCGGCGTCCCCTCGTCCGCTGGATGACGTGTTCCTTATGTGCAATCTATACTTCAGGTGATCGAGTGACATTAAGGAACTCACGAGGAACTCAAATGAACGCGGTTGTCCGTATCGATCCTGAGACAGGTCTGAAAGTCTTCAACACGCGAGCGGCCAAGGCTTCCGAAAAGATCGCCGGCAAGGGCTATTCCATTCTCGCCGATCATAAGCTGAAGGAGTTGCCGGAGATGCCGGCTGGCGCGACCTTCAATTCGGAAGAGCAAGCCAAGTACCGCGCGTTCAAGGAAGCCCGCCGTGGGGCAGCCAACTACATGGCCATGGAGGGCGGCTTCAAGAAATATCTGGACGACGTCTATTCGGAGCCGCCGCTCCCGCGCGAAGCGCTGACCGACGAGTGCGAGGTCCTGGTGGTCGGGGCAGGCTTCGGCGGATTGCTGCTGTGGCACAAGCTGAGCAAGGCCGGCTTCATCGACGTGCGTTTCTGTGAGAAGGGCGGCGATGTCGGCGGTACCTGGTATTGGAACCGATATCCCGGGATCGCCTGCGACGTCGAATCCTATAGCTACCTGCCGTTGCTCGAAGAGATGGGTTACGTCCCGTCGATGAAGTTCGCCTCGGGCTTTGAGATCCTCGAATACTGTCAGAACATGGCCCATAAGTTCGGGTTCTATGACCACTGCCTGTTCCACACCACCGTCGAAGCGACGACCTGGGACGAGGCGTCAGGCCGCTGGATCGTTCAGACGGATCGCGGCGACCGGATGCGTCCGCGCTTCGTGATCCTGGCCAACGGCATTCTCACGACACCAAAGCTGGCGCGCATCGCTGGCATGGAGAAGTTCCAGGGCGCGTCCTTCCACACCTCGCGCTGGAACTACAATATCGACCCGCGTGGCAAGACGGTCGGCATCATCGGAACCGGCGCGACGGCCGTACAGGCGGTCCCCGAGCTTGCCAAGGTGGTAGGGCAGCTCTACGTGTTCCAGCGCACGCCGTCCTCGGTTGACGTCCGCGACCAGCGCGCGACGACAGACGAGGAGCGGGCGGCCTGGGCCGCCGAACCCGGATGGGCGCGGGCACGGCGCGCGCGCTTCTCGAAGATATCGGCCGGCCGCACCGCCATCCAGGCCAACGACGACTACTTGGCCGGCAAGATCAAGGACATCAAGCAGCCCAAGCAACACCAGCGACAGCTTAGCTCGGAGGAGCTGATCCGGAAGCAGCTCGACTCCAACTTCCGCATCATGGAGCAGATCCGGGCGCGCGTGGACGCGATCGTCAAGGATCCCAAGACGGCTGCGGCGCTGAAGCCGTACTATCCATACGGCTGTAAGCGGCCGACTTTCCACGACGAATATCTTCCGGCGTTCAATCTGCCGCACGTCCATCTGGTGGACACCGCGCCGCGCGGCGTGTCCCAGATCAACGAACGCGGCGTCGTCCATGAGGGAGTCGAATATCCGCTCGACGTACTGATATACGCGACCGGGTTCCAATGGATGGGTACCTCGACCTTCAACATGGTCACCGGCCGCGGCGGCCGCACCCTGAAGGAGAAGTGGGAGACCGAGGGGACCAAGACGTTCCTCGGCTTGCATAGCCACGGTTTCCCCAACCTGTTCATCGTCACCGGTCCGCAGGGCGGTGGGGGCAGCTTCAACTTCACCGACGCGATCGACGCGCACGGCGACTATGTTGTCTGGATGCTGCAAACGATGCGGGAGCGCGGCGCGCGCATCGTCGATGTCCGCAAGGAGCCGGAAGACGCGTACGCAGAGCATTGCCGCGATGCCGACCTCGCGACAGCGCCGCTGCGCGATTGCATCTCCTACTATAACGGTGAAGGCAACGCGGCTCCCGGAAGCCTCGCCTATTACGGCGGCGGCAATTGGCACAAGTACCGCATCGCGGGGCAGTCAACGCTGGAAGCCTACGTCTTCGAAAGCGGACAACCTGATTCGTTGACCGCCAAATGAGAACCCATATCGCGAGGTCGCTTCCGGCGAGCGGCGAACTCTCGCTCGCCGCTCGCCGGCATCGCGGATGCGGGATCTCGGCAAATCGTCAGTGCGACCGCGACTAAAACCGCGCCCACGATTTCCCGGACCATCGCCAAGGAAAATGCGCGACCGGCTGCCGAGTCGGTCGATTCTGGCGGATCGCGCCGATAAAACTCTGTGCATAGTCAAAACCTGAAGCCGGACGTATTGATGATGGAATTGAACTCTCATTGCGACCTCGAGGTGGAGTAATTGTCAAATGTTGTGGATCGGCCTGGCATGATCAGGCGGCTTCCCTGGGTTGATTATCGGTTGAGTGAGTAATGCTGTAGGGTCGATCCTGGTGAACTCCGTCGATGAACTTGACGCC
>Ga0307372_10000488_pt1 | contig 70724 bp, 62 predicted proteins | sample OX1MG_FD_202533 | JGI IMG/M metagenome (GOLD analysis project Ga0307372, IMG submission 202533) | Soil microbial communities from Risofladan, Vaasa, Finland - OX-1 | ecosystem: Environmental > Terrestrial > Soil > Coastal area > Acid sulfate soil | place: Finland: Risofladan, Vaasa | collected... | reverse complement strand
CTGGCCGCGAAGCAAACGCGTTCACTCTTCCTCCTCACGGCCACGCCAATGCAGATAGATCTCATCGAGGCGTGGGACCTGCTGCGCCTGCTCGACCTGGGTGGCCGGTGGGCCGTGTCCCCGGACATCTTCCGTGCCTACTACCTCGCCATCCAGAAAGGTGTCACGTCGCACAATCTGCCCCTGCTGGTCACCATGATGGCCGACCACCTCGCCTCCGGCGGGCATGTGCCTGACGACGTGCGGACCAGGATCGAGACGACGCTCTCCCCAAATGCGTATCGCCGATTGTTCAGCGCCCTCAAGGAGAACCGGGTCAACGACGTTCGCAAGCTGCTGACACCCCAGTCGCGCTCCCTGTTGGAGGAGTTGTTCCGCTCGGCCACGCCGCTCCAGGAGCGCATGTTCCGCAACAGCCGGGAGAAGCTGCGCCTGTACCGCGCGCAGGGCCTGCTCAAAGAGAATATCGCCACGCGCCACGTCGAGGACCGGTTCCTCCCGTTCGGCAGCCCGGTCGAGGCCGACCTCTACGAGGAGATCGATGACTACATCAGAAACTATTTCATCATCGAGCAGCGGTCCAGCCTGGGGTTCGTCGCGGGCATCTACCGCCGACGTCTGACCAGCTCGCTCTACGCCTTTGTGCAGAGTCTGAAGACCCGCCAGGAGACCTTAGAGGGCCGCAGGGAAAGTTTCTTGGACGATGAGGACGATGACCTCACCGACGACGATAGTGCCGTCGATGACATAGACAGCACCGAGATCATACGGACGGCCAATGAGAAGGCCATCAACGCTGAAGTCGGGAAGATCGCATCCATGCTGGAATCGGCGGGAAGCATCCGCGAGGATTCGAAGCTGCTCCGATTTGGGCAGGACCTGCAACACTACCTGATACACGGGCATCGGCAGGCCATCGTCTTCACCCAGTACACCGACACGCTGGAGTATATACGCCTCTCCCTCGGCAGCTTGTTTGGTGAGCAATTGGGGTGTTTCTCGGGGCGCGGTGGTGAACGCTGGAATGCGGCTACGGAGACGTGGCAGATGGTGACCAAGGATGCGATCAAGGCCGACTTCCGGGCCGGAGACATCCGCATCCTGCTCTGCACCGACGCGGCCAGCGAAGGCTTGAACCTCCAGAGCGCAGCGCTTTTGTTCAACTACGACATGCCCTGGAACCCCATGCGGGTGGAGCAGCGTATCGGGCGCATCGACCGCATCGGCCAGCCCAACGACAGGGTCGAGATCGTCAACTACTACTACGAGGGTACCGTCGAGGCCGACATCTACCGCGCCCTCCGGCAGCGCATCAACATCTTCGAGGTTGTCGTCGGGCCGCTCCAGCCTATCCTCGCAGCGATTGGCGGGAAGGTCGAGTCAGGGTTGCTGGAGAACACCCCCATGGAGACCATCGTGGACTCCATCGCCGCAGAGATCGAGCGCGCCGAGCGCGAAGGGATAGATATCGAGGCGTATGCTGCCAGCGGCGTGACACACCAGATCACGAGGCATCCTTTACCGGTCACCACCGCGGAGATCGACCGGGTCCTGCGTCATGCAAAATGTCTCTACGAGGCCGGGTACACCTTCACACCGGACGAGAATCGACCGGGTGTCTACATGCTGAATGGCCCCGATGGCACCGCCCAGGCCGTCACATTCCTGCCGGAGATGTCCGATCGGTATCCGGAGACCGTGCGCTACCTGACCTATACAGATGAGGTGTTCGAGCACCTGCTGGCTACGGCATTGCCCATGAACGGTATGACTGGCGTCGAGCGTATTGAGTGCGGGAACGACATCGCCTATGTCAGTAGCACGGGCAATGTTGGGACCATCAACGCGCTGGAAGAGGCGTTGGAGCATGGCGACGTCATTCCCGCGCCTGTTGTAGCCTTTGCACTCGAGCGGCTAGCCGTCCGCTCGCGGGCGGAAAAGGCAACGATTGATGGGATCGACCGGCGACGGGTAAGCGCACGCCTGGCGATGGCCCGCGAACTCTTGTCGGCCTTTTTGTCGCTCGTTGCGCAGGATGCTCAGGTATCGCCAGGCATGGCGGTCGATAGCCGCTATCTCCTGTCAAAGGCGCGACCTCAGGACGCGGCCACGCTCGGCACACTCTTCGAGGTTGCCGGTCTGCCAGATACCGTCGAGATCGCTTATGACGACACCAGGCAGGTAATCGGAGTCGCTATGGCCAGCGCTCTGGCAAACCAGCGCCAGCAAGCCCAACGGTTTCTTGGCACTGTTGTGACATAATGGGCCACGCCGCAATTGAAAAGAGGGGCGTGACTCTTTAACGCCTTCCCAGGTGAGTCAAAACCTGGGAAGGCGTTAAAGAGTGAGGGATACTACTACCCCATGAGAGAGCCAAATGCATCTCATGGGAGCATTACCCCTTTATGCCCGCTACCCTGCCCCTGGTGACAGCTTATTTTTAACCATTTGCACGAAAAAGACAATTGCATCTGTCCGCAATCGCTCTCATCGGCCTATTAGGCCCGCTAGAGAAATTTACAACGCTGAGCCCTCAATTTGCTCCGGGAGAGGGAGACAGCTACAACCAGCCCAATAGGGATTCATGCAAAATCGGCTCTGTCTCACTTTGCAGAGCAGTTTATGAATGACGTTAAAACGTTAAAGCCAGCGTGACACGGATAATCTATGCTGGTGCTGTTGGTAAGAGGATAAAAACCACAATCGCTATAAGCACCAGCACAAAGCTTACAACCAACCAACAGTGCGAGTATCGGAGCCAGCGCAGTTTCTCCTCGCTCGCCTGCCTATAGGCATCTTTGATTTTCAGCCAGGTGCTGACACTGACCTCGTTAAAGTTGACACCGGGCCTTACCCGAGGGACAAACACACGTATCGCAAAGAAGAGGCTTATCAGCCAGCAGACCAGGGGCAGAAAAAACAGGAGGAGAATGAACGCGCCTGCTACCTCTCCCAGTGCTACTCTTACTTGAACCCGAATACTGCTGAAGACAAAGATAGCAATATAGAAACCCTGGAGGCCCGTCGTAATCGTGATCATTTGTTGAGCTGCATCTTCAATACGGGTAAGCGCCTGGATCGGTGCCTCATTCCATACTTGCTGCCAGTACTTCATGGTATCCTGCAAGAGTTTTTCCTCATCAGGATCAAACGGTTGCCCTTGTATTGGAACTGTCATCTGTCTTCCTCTTCGTGTACTTCCTCTCCTCGCAGTACAGGGGGATCTGAAGGTGTATGACCCAGAAATCCCTTGCCTCTGCCCAAAGGAAATTCATACACATCCATATTGTCAGAAATCGAGACCTTATTGAGTTTCTGGCAATCCTCATAGCTACAAGGATACACATGGGAAACGCCCCGGCTCTGGGATGCTAGCAGCCTGACGACAGGGACAGATATAAGTACCTCTCTTTTGCAATGCCAGCAGAGAAATTCCAGTTTTTTCACCGTCATGATTTCTTTCTCCGATTCTTTTTCTTTCTGCTCCGACTCAGAATCTGAGGCAGCCTGCTCAGGGTCAAGTAAGGCGTATACACTGCTTCAACCACTTGTATCTCCCGATTGCGTTGCGCTCGTTGAAGGTCATCGGGAAGCATAGAAAAAAGGTCTTCACCGGGGTTGTCCCAACGCTCTGAATCATCGGGAAGCGCGGGAAAAGGGCAGCCCTCTGACTCTGAGATCGTTGAGCAGAGGGTAACAAACGTGGTTTCATTCATAATACGCCGTATTCTGGCCATGCCACGCAGGGCCAGAATACAATACGGGGAATGCAAGTCCTCGAACAGGAAATAAGCTTTTATTAGATTCTCCAAAGCCTGCTCATAGTTTTTCCGCTCATAAGCCAGCATTCCCAACTGGCCAAGCGTCGTGGCTATCCCGTCCTTGTTACCTGCATCTATGAAGAGGTCCAGACCCTGTTCATAGAACTCTCTGGCTTCCTCATAGCTCCTCTGCTTCTGAGCGATCATTCCTAACTGGCCAAGGGACTGGGCTTGACCGACTTTGTCACCAAGGCTCTCTTTGAGCGTCAGGCTTTGCTCATAGAACTCTCTGGCCTCCGGGTAGTTTCGCTGGGAGTAGGTGGCGTTCCCTAATGAGTGGAAGATCGTGGCTTGCTCGGCTTTGTTGCCCACTCGCTTGCAGATATCTAAGCTCCACTGATAGAGCTGCCGAGCTTCTAAATAGTTCCTCCGCGCATACGCAATATTTCCCAATAGGTGGAAGGTAGCAGCTTGTCTGTCCTGGGCGTTCACTTTCTCCAAGAAAGCCGGGAGCTGCCCGTCCTGGGTGTCTAATCGCTTGAGGATGGCCAGGATTGGCATACAGAACCACTGGACGATCCACCAGACCTTCGGGAGTTCCGCTCGCAAAGCAACGTAGGTTGCGGTCGCGAGATCGGCTAGAGCGGTTAGAGCGGCTGTCCGGTCTAGAGCGGCTTCGGCTGTCCAGATGCTGCTCCGATCGTTCTTGTCCCACTCCATATAGTCCAGGAGCGCAAAGATGGTCAAACTCCGCTTACAAAGCTGCCGAGCCTTTCGGTAGTGTCCCTGCGATGAGGCAAGTATCCCCCAATCATTCAGAACTCCAGCCCGCTTTTCTAGAATGTCCAGGCGTGGAGCAGTCCACTTACTCCTTACGCGCCTGAAGAGCGCCAGACTCCGCTTATAGTTCCGGTGGGCATTCTTGTAGTCGCCCAGCAAGTAATCTACATTGCCTAACAAGTGTAAAGTCGTCGCTTGTCCATCATGGTTCCCCAATTGTTTAAAAATCTTCTGGCTTTCCTCATAGCACCGACGGGCCTCCGAATAGTTTCCCTCCATCTGAGCAATCGCTCCCGACTGGCCAAACGCCTGTGCTTGAAGGTCCTGTGAACCCTCTCTCTGGAATTTTTCCGCCTGTTTTACGATTTTGCTTAATTGCCGGCGTGTAATCCAGCGTGTAATCCAGGCGACCAAACCATTTCCAGGGGAATTGAGAAGTTCATCTGACATGCCGGCAATGGTCTGCTGAAAAGCTTCTTCAAGTGCAGCCCGAAACTCAGGCATCTCCTTGTTCGTATCCTTCACAATTTGAGGCATAGCCTCCTGCGTCTCCTTAGAGAGCTCACGTAGTTTTGGATATCGCCCTGATCGGCTGAGGATTTCAGCAAGCTTTGTTACCACGAGTTCTCCTGCCCGCTGGTGGTTCCCGGCTGCTTTCCACAGATCGTGTGCTTCCAGGTAATCTTCCAGAGCGTGACTCCCGTGATCTGCATAGCTCTCATACCAGGCCGCGAGTCGAGCATATGGCGATGGAGGACGGAGTTCGTTCAACAAATCTTCTGCGTAGCGTCTCGTGATGCTGTATAGGTGGTAGGTCTGCTCCAACGGCTCATAATGCAGCAAGGACCAGTCAAGTAACGGTTGCCACGTCGTTTGTGCTGCTCTCAGGCCTTCTTCCATAGCCCCGAGAGGGAATGGACGTTGGAGCACGCTCAATTGCGCCAGGAGGGTCCGAGACGCCTCGGATAACCGCTGGACAAATGTTTCCAGGGTGGCAAGCGCAACAACTTCGCTGCGTATTTTTTGCGACTCCTCAGCAGCGCGCCCAGGGATGAGAACCTTCACCGACTGGCCGGGAGTATATTCATGCACTTTATAGAGAATCTGTCCCAGGTTTTCGCGGGCGAACTTACTGTCGAGCAAGCTATAGACGTAGGGGAGGCCCGGCAGTTTACCAAAGGCTTTTACGAGGTTATTCTCCAGAAGATTAAATTGAGGATAGTGCAGCCAGAGATGCTGCGTTTCATCTGGACTCAACTCATCAAGAGGTAAATGGAGGAACCTGGTCTCGAATGTTTCTTTTCCCTGCAGTTCTTTCATCAGAAAGCGCCCTGTGACAAGGACTCGCCCACCTTGAAGATGGGTAAGGAACGCGCGCAGCAGGTAAAGAAAATCCTGATCGCTGATCATTTGGTCGTCGTTTTGTAGATTCTCCAGATTCTCGATGATCAAGAGGACTGGTCCCACAGCATTGAAGGCAAGAACAGCCCTGTTAATTCTGGCCTTTATATTCAGCGGCAATACGTTCTCTTCTCTCTCTGCGAAGAGACCAGACATTCCTGAGTGTTTGAGAAATGCCTCAATCTCGATAAGAAGACGCTCTGTGGGCGGGAATAGATCACTGCCCTGGCCTTTCCGGCAAGACAGCCGAAGAGTGGCCTTGTACAGTCCCGCGTAACGCCTGATGGCTTGAGCCACCAGAGTACTTTTGCCTATCCCTCCGGGTCCAGTGATGATAGCTAAAACCGGAACCCTATCGGACGTGTCTTCCAGCAGAAGGCGCAATGCTCGCAGTTCTCGGTGTCGCCCAACAAAAACATTCGACGGTGTTGATGGATCAGTAATTGCCTCCATGTTGATCAGCCGAGGATCAGCGGGACCGTGAGCTGCCTTGCGGTCAAGCACAGGCACAAGACTGGTTTGATTGCCTTGCAAAATAGGAACGGCCCAATCTAGACGATCTTCCTGAATCAATGCCTGACGTACCGCTAAGAGAGCGGAAGCCATGTCTTTTCCTGCTCTGAGTTCCTCATACCAGGCTTGAGAAGCGAGTGGAGTTGACTTATAGGTAAAGTTCGCTTGTTGAGCAAGAATAGCGGGAAGCCCTGCCTGTGCGAGTATGCTAGCCAGACTAGCGACTTCTGCTCGCGCATTGCTCCTGGCTGTTTCACAGGCATGCAATACCACAGCAATGAGGTCGCGAGAACGTAAGAAGCCAGCCATGCTTTTCGCAGGGAGCCATAATTCCTTGCCCTGCTCATCTTCCCAGAGTATTCGGCCGCCATCGACCTGATCGTATTCGCCATGCCCAATATAGTGAATAATATGGGGTCTGAAATGAACGAGGTGGTGCTCTACCTGTCGCGGTGTCACGAGATCTTCTATAAGCAGGTGAAGAAAGCCTGCTTTACGCATCTCATAAACGGCTTCTTCTACATCTGCCCGTATGCTTTCCACATCAATCGGCGTGCTTTCTCCAGGCACGGGAGGTGAAGCGAGGAGCAGAAGTACACGCAATGGCGGTTCAATGAGGAGTAGTGGTGTCTCCGCTATCCCATCGTTCAAGCGCACAAACGGACGACGACATGCAAGAAATCCCTGGCCATCAACATACTGAGGATCATATAAGAGTTCCCAGGGAAGCTCGGCCAGCGAATCAGGAAGGACCAGCAGCAGTGGACCCCGTCCCGTGCAAAGTGCCTGCTCCAGCATTCTGCGTTCTTGAACTGGCGCGCTCTCCGGCAGCAGTGTCCGCCAGAGCCACATTCCTATATCACGGGAAATCTCGCAGAAAAGGGTGAACGAATAAGTTTGGTCGGAAGGGTTACTCCAGATGAGATGCAACTGGCGGAGCCGATCACTACTGAAGGTGATTGCTGCTTCCAGGTTTATGATGATGGGATAGTGAAAGGAAGAAGAGGAGAGGATAAATTGATCAGTGTGCTGATTTGCCCTTTCCACTCGTATCTGGAGAGGAGTCTCTTGCATGGCGCTTTCCATTTCATCTACCTGTCTTTTTTTAGATACCAACGAGGGCAGAGCGCTAGATAAGACGCTAGAATGAGCCTCCTAACAGGAGGTCCCATGCATAGTAGTTAGTAGACCGGGAGGTACGATACCCGCTTTTCTCTAACGAAAAGAGAAGATTGGTTCCGCGTACAAGTATACACGAGATTTCACGTTAGGTGCAATAATGTGTGGATAAATTTGCTAACTCCAGATCGGTAACTGTGAGACATGCCTTCGTGCGGTTCCTCGAAGGCATCTCATTAATGTCCATCTTCGTCAAGATCTTAGCCACACTTCTACGGCTCTGATAGCTTCCCATATCAACCTGCATGGCTCGCAACACCTCGACTTGCAGGCTCCCAAAAAGCGGAAAGGGCAACTGCGCCCCTTACGGACGACGCTTCCCCTTTTCTGAAGAGGCTGACGAGAGGCTTCGCGTTGTGGATAGCTCTCACTCCGAGGCTTTTTGAGGGCCTAACGTTGTAAATTTCGTCAGCGGGCCTAAGAGGCCTCATCTATCGACTACCAGTGAAGATTAGACGTAAGTTTTGCGCTTTCGGTACATGAGTTTTGCGTTTTTCTCTGCCATTGGTCAGCAGGATTACCGATTTTGACTTGTCTGGGGGAGTTCAACGCCCAACTCAGATCGAGCCTGGCGCCAAGCTGCCATCATTTCTGGTTGGCGCATTGTAACCGATCGCGACAGGAGCGTATTCACGCGCCGAAGAGAAGGGTAGATACCCTGAGCATGAAGCATCGCGACGGCTCGACGAACTTCTTCACACCCCTGTGCAATTTGTTCTCCTTTTTGTTGTTTGCGGTGCATTCGCACACGCTGAGTAACAGATGCACATTCTTGAGGAAAGTGTCTGAGGAGATCAATCTCATTGCAGCCTAAATGGCGTGCCATTTGGGTGACTCCCAGAGGCTCTTCTTTTCCATCGAGAACCCGTTGAATAAATGCTCGGCATTGTTCTTGATTGATCTGTTTGTATGGCTGCCGGGACAAGCGTGGAGGATGATATGCCGTTTCGATATGAAGCATCTGTTTGAGAGAAGTAACCTGGTTTGTCAGAACCTCTTGTGGTGTTACTCCACACACGTAACACATGTACAACATTTTCTCAAGAGACGGTTGACCGACACCCTCTACCCATCGATAAAGCGCTCCGCTTTTGATTCCCATGAATTTGGCAAACGTTGAAAGAGCTCCCCGATTTTTCATTCCAGAAGCGAAATGGGGGAAAAACGTTGCCCATTGCACCAAACCCGACGAGGGACTCATGACACGGAGAGATTCCAGCGCGTCGATGACCCAGCGTTGCCACTCGAATATCTCCCCAGTCACCTCGGTTTCATCTGCTCTCTTCAGTTGAGTACCCAACCACAACCCGCATCGGGTACATTCGCCAAGTTTAGATTTAGAGGGAGCGATCACTGACTGATATTTGTGACACTGAGGGCAACGGTCGATCAAGCGCCTTTTGTGGCGTGGACATATGGTAACTACTTGCAGCATCCACAGCAGCGGTTGATAGAGCGAAGTTGCCTGTTCTCGCCACTCTGCGTAACAAGCATCACACCAGGCAGGAACGGTACGCAAATTTCCTGAAGAAGGCAGATCTCCGATCCAACTGCGCAAGGTTAGCAAGTGAAGGTCCGATCGCATGGTAAGTTGCTCAAGAAGCGTTGCCCCTTCCAATGCAAGGCTTCCCGTGCCGTTCAAACCGATTGCTCCTCCTTTCCCGCTAAAGGTGGATAACCAGTTCGGGGATGAGGAAAGCTTTGGTTTACTGTTGAGGAAAGGGAGCATTTCCTGCATGACGATGTCTCGTGGAGAAACCCCATGAGCCCAACCTAATCGGTTCAGATAGCCCGTCAAGCTTTCGCCCCAAATGGTTGCTGTATGACATGGGACAAGTCCATACAGTTTACTGCGTGGAGGCATATTGTGAAGCCGATCTCTGCATTGAAACATTGATGGCTGTAGAATCCTGATACGAATCTCTCGCTGTTCTCCTCTCTTCATCCCGCTGCTTGCTCCTCTTCAGCCAGATCTCCGCGTTCCTCGGCACCAATTTTCTGCCCCGTTGAATCGCGACCTGGAGCACGTTTGCCCGGCTTCCGGTTTCTTGACGAGGAAGATGCAGGTGGCTTCTCTTGCTCACCCTGACCAGGCTCGGCAGGAACGGGGGAACGCGAGGAAGGCTTGCGCAGCAGTGCAAGAAGTTGGGCATCAGCGTCTTCAGCTTCAACAAATTCGGCCTCACTTTCCAGGGCATTGCGCAGCGCAAGCTTCACCCGCACGTCAGAGGCAGCGGTTTGGCGTAAATGGTCAAGGGTGACCGTGCGTGCTCCTTCTTTCAGTGCGTAATTGAGAGCACGGTTGAGATGAAGTTTGAGCAGACCAATGCATCCGATGCTCCGTGCATACAAAAACTCCCAATGCTTCTGAGCCAGAAGTGGCTCTTCCTCAACTGGCAGTTGTCGCTGCAAGGCCCACAGGATACTTTTGAAGATCAGGCAGTCTTGTTCCTTTGTCATATCGTAGCGCGGAAAGTGAACATCAATGCTTCGTAAGGCCAGTTGTGGATTAATCTTGCGAAAGGGCCTCATTTCATATGTCCCCACCAGAATATGGCTCACGTCTGTGGTATTCTCAAAATTTTTGAGATGATTCAACTGGGCAACGAGGCGGCTCCCACGGGTGGCTTCTGCCAGATGATGGGCTTCATCTACGATGATTGCCAGGGGTTTGCGTTCCAGATAGGCCGCTTCCGTTGCTTCTCGCATCTGCCGTGCAAGGATAGGATGGGTTGGACTGTCTACAAAGGGATTGCCAAGTTGGCGAAGCACTGGGCGGTAGAAATCGATCCACTCGAACCGTCCCGATCCTGCTTCTGGAGCCGTAATGCTAGCAAAGGGAATGAAGTGCGGATCAGCTCGCATGCGGGCTGCTGCGTAGGTGAGCAAGCGTTCTTCCAACAAACGGATGAGCGTCGTTTTCCCAACACGAGCTGGACCTATCACGAGCACCATCGTGCCCGGTCGGCGAGTCAGAACCTCTTCCCCCGGCGCACATATGGCGTCGAGAATGGCGTCAAGGGCTTCCAGGAGTCGTGGATGCTCAATGAGGCAACGCTGCTCAAAATACTCCTGGCGTACCTCTGGAGGCTGCAACAGCAACGCTCGATCAAAGAACTCCGGTTCCTCTACCTGTTGTTCTTCCTCATCTGGAGAAGCTTCCCGTTGTTCTTCGGTCATGTGCGAATCCTCTTGAACACGAGAAGCTTTTCTGGCTTTTTCTCTGGTGGTGCTGGCAAAACTGCTGACTGGGCGGGCTCATTCGCAAAAGGAGGTGCGTCAGAGACGGTCGCTGCGCTCTTTCCTCCTTCAAGAACTTTCAGGGCTGCCCTGGTTTCTCGGTCGGTGCGCTGCTGGCGCAAGATACCCTCTTTCGCAGAGTTCTCGCGCCGAAAGTCAGCAAGTTGCTTCTGGGTGATTTCGATCTGCTCCTGGCCATATTGGAGGCGATTGTTCTGGCGCAGTTCCGAGGCGAGGAGTTGGAGTTCCCGCTCCGAGCAGCCCGCAAATTCGTCGTAGGGCGTAAAGCACTGCCGCCAGACCCCATCAATGTAGACAAAGCCGACACTCACGTCAAAAGGGTCGAATCGCACCTGGACCTGGGTATTTTCGACCGGTGCGTCACGCATGGCCTCGCACCAGTAGTCAAGATGATTCATCCGGACCCCCATGCCAGGGACAACCTTCGCCGTGCCTTTTCGCGTTGTCGGCAGCGTTGCCATGTGGAAAGCTTCGTCGTAGGAAATCTCTCGGTGCGAGCGCTGCCCGTCACGCTCCATGGAAAGGGCATATGCCTGACGTGGCGTCATGCCCAGTGCCGGATGACGAATGGTTTCGTACTCTTCATCGGCCCATTGCTGGACTCGTTCGGCCAAAGCGGGAAGCGTCCACACAGCAAGCCTCTGCGGATCAGTCGCGCGTGTATTCAGTCGCGGTTGTTGCGTGGCCTGTGTGTTTCCCAGCAGATGATACAGAAATTCACTCTGCATGGAACCAAACAAGCGCTCCTGGGGCGCTCCAAAGCGCGGTTCAGCAGCCGGGCGCTGATGCTTGCGCACCTGGTAGAGGGCCAACAACTGCTCAAAGTACACGCTGGCAAACTCCGCGCCACCATCAACCGTGAGAGCTGTCGGTAAGCGCCCGTAGCGCTGAACACAGAGGCGGAGTGCCATCATGCAGGAGCGGTACGAGGGTGGGTCAAAGGTCAGGTAGTAGGACGCAATACGCCTGGGATGCGAGAGAATGAGCAACGTCAACCAGCATTTGCCCAATGGTTCGCCAGTACGGGAATCGCACAGGACCAGATTTAACTCGGTATGGTCCAGATGGCCCATGGCCCAACAGTAGCTCCCATGCCGACTGATGGTCCTCTCCTGTTCACGAACAAAGTCTTTGAAGGGATACGCAGCACGGGAGCCTTCGCGTATCACGGCTTGGTCATATGCCCCAAGATGCCGTTTCGCTTCTAAGTAAAACGTCTTTTGACCGACGGCTTTCAGATGCCGCTCGTCAGAACATTTCAAGTATTCACCGTAGGCACCTCGCTTGGGGCGGCGTGTCGTGGTATCGTAGTGGGTTTCCAGCACTTGGTGGATGAGCGCGATTACCTCGGCGTCAATTTTTCTGGTTCCCCCGCAGTTGCGGTAATGGGGAAGCAGACCGAGAAAGCCACTGCCATAGCGCGTTTCTCCGATCCGATACAATTGCTGCCAGTATTGCTTGGTGCGAGCCGGGATAGCTGCTCGGCGGGCAGCCGTTTGGGCTTGTTCGTCATCATCATACTGATCGGGATTGATCACTCGGTTGCGGAAAAGGGCCGTAGCAAGATCAGTATCACTGGCTTGTTCGAGCACTGCCCGACCTTCTTCGGTAAAATTGGCAGGCGTGACTGGCAGGGAAGATGCGCCTGCTGCTTCGTTCTCATGCTCCTGAGAGGGCGAGAAGGTACGTGCTGCTTGCCGATGAAGAAACACCGGGGTGCGCCAGGGTTCGCAAAGTCGGTAGGTAGCCACATCAACGTACAGATCGTGCCTGGCGATAGCAATGTTGATCAGGTCGGCAGGGATCGAGGTTTGAGCACGCAGGTCTAAAAGCAAGATGCCTGGATGGTCTTTCACGACCTGCGTGAGTATCGCTAAAGCAACCTCTGGAACAACCAGGCGTTCGAGATCCTGGTAGTAGTCCTCCAGGAAAAGAGCGTTGTCCTGTGCTGCCCAGTTAACCTGATCGGAGGCCCATACACGGTAGGCCAGTCCGTATTTTGCTGCATATGCCTCACCAGGAGGACATCGCCAGACACCTTGCTCATCGAGACGATAGCGGTTCGGACGTGCCTCTGCTTGTTTCACCAATTCCTGGGAGGTCTTGCACTCTACCCATTCCGCTCCGCTCGCCCGAAACAGAAAGTAGTCGGGCGTATGCATAGGTCGTTGCATACGCCCCCGACGATCTTCGTATTCCAACGGAATGGATGGGGGCTGATCCCAAGCCTCCAGCACGTCATCGTCATGCTCAGCTTGCAACAGAAAGGCAAATTCGACCTTGGCACTTTCTGCCTTGATGATGCACTGCATCTTTTTGGAAGGATACCAAACTGGCATATTGCCACGTCGGGCACCAGGAGTGCGGCTAGGAGGCGAGTTACGAATATGAATCAGGAGGTCTCGGGTCGAACGCTCATAGCCCAGCCGACGAAAGTACGCCGGGAGTGCGACGCCATCGAGAGGCTTTGCCATGGTCTCTTTCTACCTCACACGCATCGAAAATGATGTAGTTTCCAATGTAAGCGTAGAAAAGAATGAGCGTGCGAGGCATTCATCTTCTGTCTGCGACAGAGAAAAATCTTTCAGAAGCGTAGAAAAAGTACAACTTTCTAGCGTATGGAGAGAAAAAGTCTGTGGAAGCAGACTGCTCAGATGGGAACGCCGACACGTCATTCATCCAGGGGGACCTACCCTCAGTTTGTGGCATACTGAGCAAGGATGGTTTGCACCCGCGGATACTTTCTCGCCTCTGTCTTGGACAGGCACGCCATTTTTAACAAGACGTTGTGTGTGATGGCTTTCCCTTGCGCCTCGCGTGTGCTGATCGTTTGTTGCAGGCGTGCCGCAAACTCCTCTTCTCGTCGTTGCTTTTGCCACTCCTGGTTTCGCTGATACTCGTCGAGGATCTGTTGGAGTCGTGCCTTGAGGCGCGGGTAATCGTCGAGCCGCTGGAAGGGCAGCTGAATCATCATCCCGACGGTCCTTGGCAGCACTGGTTCCTCTGCGGCTTCCAACTCCTTGATCGCCCGTTCCATGCGCTCAAGCAGCTCTTGCTCCTGCCGCTCGGCACGAAGTCTGCTTCTGGTTCTCTTCCCTTTGCATTGGGCGAGCAGGGCTTTGACGCGGGGATAGCGTTCCAGGTACCTTTGAGAGAGGCCAACACGTTTGCATACGCGCCATTGTGTCACGGGCTCCCCACTGGATGCTAGTTGGGCGATGATACCCTCCACCAGCTTGATCAACTCTTCTTCTCGTTGCCGGGTACGCTGCTTACTTTCAGAACTGTTCCCATGGCATTGATCCATCAGGGCTTTGAGGTGCGGGTGAGTCCTCAAACGTTCTCGAGAGATGCCCATCAACTCACACACTCCCCCTTGCGAGATTGGCTCACCCCAGGACTCCAGCTGTCTGATCACGCGCTCTGCTTGCTCAAGCAACTTCCGCTCTTCGCGACGTCTGCGACGGGCCACGTTTTCTGGCCGAGTGGAGGCGATCTGCAACAGGATCGCTTTGACGCGGGGATACTGGATCAACCACTGGTAGGTCATGCCCACCATGGCGCAGACACGCCGCTGGGTCACCGGTTTACCCAGGAACTCCACCTGTTTGATGGCCTGATCCACCCGCTTGATCAACTCCTCCTCTCGCCGACGATCCACTCGCACTGTCTGGCGGCCGCGTTCCAACTTGTGTCGGTTGAGCAAGGTGCTGACGTGTGGGTACTGCTGCAAGTCCCGCACTGACCTGCCGACGAGTTCCCCGATCTTACTTGGGAGCACTGGCGAGCCCTGTGCCTGCAATCGCCGGATGGCCTCCTCCACCTGGGTAAGGACCTGCTCCTCGGTCGCACTCGGGGGCGAGCGAGGGGGTTGAAAGCGAGCTGCCACGAAGATCTCCTGCAGCTCGCTATCGAGCGCGTCAGCATAGCACAGATACTCGCTGAAGGTCGCTTTTTTGAAGCGACTTGCGTACTCGATCGCCAGGACGACCTGCTCCTCTCCTCCCATGCGATGCGCTGCCTCCGTTATCGTCAGGTGCCTGTGGTGCCGCAGCGTCACGAACTGTTTCCCTACGTCCACAGCTTCCGGTCCCGTTGCTTCGGGAGTGTGGCACGAGAGCAGAAACTCCAGATCTCGTGTGCGTCTCTCGGCGATGGACACTGCTTCCGCCGACAGCCGTGCCGCTTCGCAGGTGCGTACATCGCCCCCACACGCTGGACAGCAGGCCAGGCGTGGAGCGCGTGGCAAGAGAGGGAGGGCAGACCCGCAGTGTCCGCAGGAATCGAGTAGCGCTAAGCCGTGGGCGACACATCCCGGCAGCACAAGAAAGCGCCAGGTCAGGGAATAATAGGGGGTGGATTGTTCTGCCAGGCACTGGGGACAGTAGCGCACGCACGAGGCCAGGCTCCCCTGCAAAAACCGACGCAAGGTCAGTGGGTGCTGTGCACGCCCAAAGCGTCGCCCCAGATGCAAGAAGGTAGCACTCTTCAGCCTGGCTTCGGTGCATCCGGTGAGTTGTGCAAGACCCTCATACGATGGAGAGGGATAATCAGGAGCAAGGCGAGCGCTTTGCCCGCGCGGATAAGGGCCAGCAAGTGCGTCGAGTTCCTTCAGTGACCTGAGCCCGTTGGCTTCTCCCAGACGAATAAGATAGCTGGAGAATGATTCGAGCGGCTGTGGCTGAGGATGCAGTGGTAACAACTTCCAGATGGCACGCTCGGGATCGAACCGGTCACATCCTTCCATCTGGTACTCACCCCCGTACTCGTTGTCGAACGAGATCGAGGAAGTTGGTGACCTGCTTGGTCTGAATATCCTTCCAGGCTGCCTCCAGGATCTTCTGCTCCAACGAGGGAGATTGTTCTTCGACCGCTCGACGACAGGCATCGCGAATCAGGATCATGATATCGCGCAAAATGCCTCCGGTCCACTGTTCGATGAGTGCCGCAGGCCCAGGGCTGCCCTCGTTCCCTCGGACGGAGAGATGCGAGTCCTGGCTGAAGGGGAGGAACAGTTCGATGGTGGAGAGCAGACCATCCAGACGTGACCCAGTGTATTGTTTGAGCTGAAAGAAATCGTTCCAGCGTCCTTTGATCTCCTCATCCCCTTCGGTCCAGGCAATGGGGTGGCACGACGCGCAGACGATGGGAATGCCACGGGTCATGTTGGAAACCTCTAACACCCGGCGCTTGAGTTCCGGACGCGTGATGTGCTGGATCTCGTCAATGACAATCAGTTCGACGCCGCACTGTTGGCAGTACAACACCAGCTTCATAAGCAGGATTTCCTCATTATCCCACGTCACAAAGGTGTGCCCGCATTCCAGAACCATGCGCCAGAGGAGGGGGCGAGCCGTTTGTTGACTGACGGGGGCCTGAATGCCAATGATGGGGACGTAGTTGCGCTCCTGTTCGACTACGGGCAGGTGGTTGAACAGGAGCCAGTCCAGGTAGGTCGTTTTGCCCATGCCAGATTCGCCGCCCAGCAAAAAGTTGCGCGTTTGCCCCAGAGAGCGATAGGCTCTCACCTTGGCGATTTTGTCATCAAGCTGCCGTAGATCAGCCGTCAGGAAAAAGATGAAGGAATTGAGCCAGAGCAGCCGTTCTTCCTTCGTCAAGCTGGCAAATTGCTGTGCCAACTGCTCTCGGATCAGCCGGACGCCCAGGCAGCGGATGACGTCTTCCGGAATGGTCAGTGGCGTTTTCGCGAGCGTCATTTCCATGCGACGTCGCGCATTGGAAAGATGATTGGCTTGCTGCACCTCAAGCGGTTTGTTCCCATCGAGCTGCAGGACTTGTTCTTCCAGGAAGTGGTCGATACGATACCATTCCGCTTGCCATGTACGCAAGTGATCGAGGCGTTTGCGTACATCCAGTGACTCGTCAAGGAGTGTCGTTGTCATGAAGTCCTCTCATTTCTCAGTGGTAGAGGAAGCGCAGTACGCGCTCCGTTTCCTCGTCTGTATCGGCTTTCGGTGCTTGTGCCGTGGCCTGGGTCTGCTGTTCGTCAATCGGTTGAGCATGCTTGGAGCTTTTGCGTTGCACTGCTCGTTTCTCGTGCGCCCGCTGTTTTGAGAGCGTCTGCAGGTCGGTGACCAGCACCAGTTCTGCGGGCGTTTTGCCTTCAGCGTTGCGTGTGCTCGACGCGACTTGCCGTTTTGCCATCGTCCACTCAGCCAGGCTCACCTGGCGGTACGTGCCATCGGCGCGTTGCAGTTCTTTGGCGTGTCCATCACCGACCCAGATCCCGTCGCGGAAGAGCGCGATGCGGCTGATATCCGCGGGATCATAGCGGAAATGGTAGGGGACAGGACTCCCATCGCGACCCCGTCGTGCGATCCCGCCGAGCTCTGCTGACCAGTAGTTCAGGCCGAACGCCGGAATGCCGAGACTGCGGACGTAGCGGGTATCTGGATACATGCGCAGAAAGAGCCGATCCATTTCGGGAGTGAACGCCGGAATGAGGGGGAGGCCCGAGGCATGGACCCCCTCGCACCATTTCTGGTGCGGTGTCATGCCGCCCAGCTCACGGTGAGGTGCGTGCTGATAGGTGAGAATCAACTGGTGCAACAGCCGATCTATATCGGAGTAGAGCAGGCAGGCGCGACCCGCAGCTGCGCGAATATCCTGGGGAGATTTGGACGCTATCGCCCCTTCAATCAGCTCCTTGATCTGTCCGGAGAAGTTGCGAAACAACCGTTCAATGATGGCACCGTAACGTCCCTTGTAGGGAGGGCGGAAGACGAGATCGATCGGGTTGTAGACGCCATTGCGGCTGATCACGCGTGCGAGATTTTCCAGACTGTGAGAATGATGAGCCCACGCATTGTCGAGAAAGAGTTGTTGTGGGATCCCGTAACAGCTCCATTCTCGATCAAGACCCAGGCGCATGTGGGAGGATTTCTGCCAGATGGTATGGCGTAGTGCGGATTGAATAGACTCGATGCACGGCTCCTCGGGGAGCAAGGTCATCCCCACGATGCTGCGCGAGTAGGCATCAATGAGCAGGGTGAGCCACAGGCGTGAAGCTCTGCTGCGCGTCTCTTCATCGACGATCCAGGCATTGACCAGCCAATGGTCGGCAAAGACATACTGGAGCGGCAATTGGGCACGATGAACAAAGGTATCGAAGACCAGGTGGTACTGCTCCCAGGTCCCTTTGCCGAGTCGTTGGGTCATGAGCTGCTGCCCGGCATCACTCGTCGATTCGAGGTAGGTGGCGTAGCCATAGAACCAGGCACGCGATGGCATCTTGATTCGGGTGAGCAAGGCTGCTTTCTCCGGGTTCTCTAGCAGTGCCTGCATGGGGATGGTGGGGTCAAGCAGTTCGGTGACCAGGTTCTCTGGGACGGTTTTTCCGCATCGTTCCGGGTCGATCCAGTAGCCGTGAGTGCGGTGATCGAGGATCTCTTGGGCCAACTGGTACACCCGCGTCTTGGTGGCTCTCGTGTTCCCATAGTAGAGTACGAGGCACATCTCGGTAAAGTGCAGCTGGGCCTGGCTCAGACGGGCGGTCCGGAAGGTGGATCGCCGAAAGGATGCCGCGATCCGGGTGCGGTCTCCCCCGTAGGTCCGGTAGAGCCGCTCATATTTGTAGTAGGTGCTGAACGTGGGATGCAGGATGTGTTCATACGACGTGTCCTTCACCTGGACCCGGATTGCGGTCCCGTCACAGGTAGCGAGGGCACGACGGACCGCTTGCGTGTGTGACCAGGCTTCTCTGCTCCCCCTGGCTCGACGCTCGTCTTCCTGCACCAGTCTGCTTACTATGTCCACCGTCTGGACAATGATCTGGGCTTTGATCACGAAAGAGACTGGGAGCTCAGTGGGATCGGCTTCAGGCTGTGGGACGGTGCGTGCCCCCAGTTGCGCGTACAGGGCCTCAAGTGAGGTGGCAAACATCGGCGTCTCTTGCTGCGTTTGAGGCATCGCGAAGAGGGCAGTGAGCGCAAGTTGAGCACGCTCACCGGTTGGGATGGTCTCGACATGGATCACCAGCGTCTGTTCTGGGTCGAGAGCGGCCACGCGATAGATGCGCTGCTGCCAGAAGAGATAGTGACCAGGTTGGAGGCTTTTGGGCATGCCAGGGGATGGTGCTTTCTGCTGACGGTTCATGAGGTGTGACCTCCTGTGGGTATCCAGACGATGAGATCTGCGCGGGGAGCTGCATCGTGAAAGATGAGCTGGTGGCACAGATCGGTGGCAAGCATTCCATGCCAGAGGAGATGACAGAGTGCTGAAACCACCGTCGGGGTCGTGAGGTCAAGTTGCTGCATGATGTCCGAGGAGAGCAGCTGGAAGGCGAGCGGCCCACGCCGTTGCAGGCGTTCTTGCGCGACCCGCGTGACGCCTGGATGGGCATAGGCACTCGGTCGATACCGGTGAAGGGCAAGCAAGTTGGCTACTTCTGTGGCTTGTGGGAGGCTCTGTTCGGTATGCACGATGTAGCGCCATCCCCGCTCCTGACACATCCTGCGTGCTGCTGCTTCGCGCTCGCGGAGGCGTGGTTGGTCGCGTCGCGCAGAGATGGTGACCTCATGGATTTCCACCTCGCCGCCAGTTCTCCAGACCATGAAATCAGGAACGTAGGTATGTGAGTTCCCCTGAGCATCAACGAAGGGAAAGCGTTCCGGCTGGCTCCTGTATGCGTGGATAGTCGGGTCGCGGTCGAACAGCAGGGTCAATTTCCGTTCCTGAAAGGACTCGCATTGGATCGTCTCATTGGCCTTGCTGGTAATCGTATAGCGGAGGTTTCCTCCAATGGCGGCGACGCGGCGAACGTTATCAGGAGGTGGCTTCCTTTTCAGTCCCATGTTTCCCTCTTACTCAAGGTAGCTGTCACCAAACGGCTCTTCTTGGCCATTGTGCCACAATTGTTTGAACAAGAGCGCCTCGTTCCTTCTTTTTTTTCCGTGTCCTCACGATATCTCAACCACGATGTCACTATTATCCTTTCTCTCGTTTGAGCTCCTCTCTGACATGTTCCCGGCTGACCTGGGTATAGCTCGCCGTGGTCTGGATAGCAGGAGTTCTCATCTTCGTAAGTAATAGGCTACTTCTTCAAGGGACCAATCCGCTTCTCCCGCTCGATTGTCACTAACGGAATAAGTTGGCCGCCAAAAAAGGCATAATCTGGCCGATTGTGCATGTTTGAAAAATGCGCTCGTACCGCCTCTCATCTGCTTCGACTGGTTTTGACAGTGGAGAAGAGATATCCGCTGAGGAAGTCTCGAGCGTAAAATCGCACTGGCGACCTTCAATTCCTGGATGCCTCGATCTTTTGAGAAAAGAACGTTGGCATGAGGATAGAAGCTACTTCGCCGCTCTTTCGGGTTGCAAAGAACGTTTTACGCTTGTCCAATGTGGACAGCTTATCAAGCTCTAGAGCGTCACTCAGAACGTGAAACGTCACGTGAACGTTCTCATAAGAAAAGCGCAACAACGAAGATTTTTTACGTTTAACGGTCACGTTTCTTCCGCTTTTTACTGTACGTTTTTGTCTCTAAAGAACGAGGCAGCCATTTAATGCTGTGAGTCACATCGATGGGCGAAATCATGTCGTAAATCATGGAACGTAATAGTGCGGATCAGGTCCCATTGATCCTTTGTCGCCCGAGCCTTTAGCGTTTGAAACCAAAGGTGAATTCCCCCCTCAGGGAGCCGTTCGTTGTACTGCGATGGAAAGACATAATCCAATCCGCATCGCCACTCGCTATGAGATACTCATGTAGTGGTTTTCGCGCTTCGTTCATGAGATCAATGGCACGCCACTTACCACTGCTGCTCCAGCGTTCTATTGTGCAGCACCTCCCCATAGCGTCTGGTGATCTCTCCCGTTGCATCGTGGCTTCTCCCATCGGCCATCAGCACTTCACCTGTGTAGTGGGGCATTGTCTGGTGAGATGGATGAGTTGGTCTTCCATTAGGGCCGTCTCATTCAACAGCAGCACAATGAGCGAGAAGCGCATCGTTCCTCCTGTCACAAAGAAATGCTAAACTTCTGATTGTATGTCACTCTCTGTTGCTGAAAGCGACATCCAGGCAATGGTGCAAACGCTCTTTCCCGCGCAGAGCTAGAATGTGATGATCTGATAGCCTTGCGAGACCAGTTTTCTGATGCTGGGATGCCCCTCAAACTCTCCCAGCAAAGGAATACCGCTCTGCTGCACTTCCTCCTTCACACCAAAGGCTGCAGCACAATAGCGGCAGGCTCCTGCAATGGTTTCCCGCACCGCTGCAAAGTTGCGATGGAGCCGATGTTCCGGGTTGGACAACACGCCAACCCACTTCGTTCCCGCTCCATCAAAGATCAACGTGACTTCATCACCTGCCTCGTGAAACTCCTTGGCTATTTCTAAGGCATTGGCAACCCGACCCATATCCGCATGGGTTTCTGTGTCCGCCAGCACAATAATCCCTACTTTCGTCATAGATCCTCTCCGTTTGTATCTCCTTGTGTTCTGTTTCCCTTGGTGAGCTCATTTATTTAGCCACAACATTTCTCTGTTGCTGAAGGAGGAACATTTATTGCGTTGTTTGCACGTACTTTCCTCAGTATAGTATGAGATCAGGAGGAGTTCTGTAGCCGGGACTACAGAAACTTGTCGTCGTGCAGGTGTGAAGGCAATGGAGGATCACCCTTCCATGCGGCTGGGTATCTTCCCCTGGCTCGTCCAACGTTGCATGGTGCGGGCAAAATCCTCCACTGCCTGCGGACCGGCCACTTCCAGGCCCTGCTGGAACTTCGCCGGGTCAACATTGCGATAGCCAATCCATTCGGCGTAGAACCCTGCCAGGCGTTCTCCGGAGCGCCGACGCGCTCGTACATCCAGCAGGTACTTCAGGAAAAATGTCAGTGTTGGGGGATCGGTCCAGTCCGAGCGGAAGAGCACGCGCCCGCCACGCCCGATGACATAGGTCATATTGGGAAGTGCCCCATAGTGTGTGTGTCCCGTCCCAACCAGGTCGTCCACCAGGATGGGCCGTTCCACTCGCCCGCGTTCCTTGAACGCCCGCGCATGGGCCAGTTTCTGCTCCATACTCCGATGCGGTCCATAGTTTTCCCCTGGATGAGCCTCTCGCGTATAGACGAAGAGGAAAGCAAACCCCTCCGGCGCGTATTCCCGCGCCATTGGTTCGAGCATTGGCGACGCCAACGCACAATAGGGTCAGGTATGCGAGCCAAACTCGATCACGAGGTCTCGCTCCCTCCAGTAGTCGCTCAGCTTGACCGTCTCCCCGGTCTCCAGCAACGTGGCGGGGAAATCGGGTGCCCGCACCCCTATCTGGAGCAGGGAACGGAAGCCGGTAAAATCTTCCTGCCCCTCGAAAACGCTGTAGTTATACACTTCAATGTCACGCTGGTTGGTCATAGATGGCTCTCTCCTTTCCGGTTCTCTCCCGGGTACGCTACCCAGCTTCCCTTTGAGGGAAGAACGCTTGCACTGCAGGATCTATTTCTCTACTGTATCGCGAATCGTCCCCTTTCGTCAAAACGCCTGGTTTCCCTTGATGCGTGGGCTCGTGTCCGGCACTGTACGGGGAACGTCCTCCTTGTCATAGAAAGGTCGTTCCCCATAGAGGAGCGGAGCGATTGTGGGTGCCATGCTCGGGAACTCGCTACGGGTTGACCTGGATGGAGCCGTCCAGCGTCTGGCCGTTATAGGATGCCGGGAAGGTTACGAGCGTTACCTTGCGCACATGGTGGGTGGTGATCGTGAACGTGGCGCTGCGCGACCCGGCGGGAATGGAGACCGAGGACGGCAGGGAGGCGACCCGCGGGTTACTGCTGCTCAGCGCGATCACATAGGTCTGACCCGTGGGTACGGGATAGTTGAGCGTGACCGTTCCCTGATCGGTCTGGCCGCCGGTTACCGTCGTCGGGGAGTTGCTGAAATCTCTGAGCGCCAGGGGCGGTAACTGGCTCACGACATCGATTTGCAGGGTGGTCGTGTGGATGAGCGAGCCGCTGTCTGCGCTCACTGTGACGGTCGAAGTCCCCAGGGCGGCGGTCGCGCTTGCCGTGAGCTGCAGTGTCGTCGTGGTACCATAGACGGGAAAGCCGTAATCGTAGTAGAGGATGGTAGTGTCAGTGATAGTAGTTGAGGGTGCCGTCTGTGAAGTCACCCCTGCCGGGAGGCTGCTGACTGTGAAGGCCACGGTGCCACGGAAACCGCTGTCTGGTTCGCCCGTGCTCACCGTAAGGGAACTGATGTCCCAACCATAGCTGTAGTCCGGGTAATACCCAGACAAGGTTTCGACTTTGGGTTCGACGAGCCCGCCGTTGCAGTTCGTGGCGGGGTTGCAAGATGTGAGCCCCCCGCGCACGAGGTACGCCACGGATGGGCTTGACCCATTCACATCGGTGTAGCTGAGCGAAAAGTCTCCCGTGGCTGCATGGGCGGTAGGAACTCGCCCTCCAACGAGGAACATGCCCGCGGTAAGCATAGTCAAGAGAGCAATCAGAATGAACGTCCTCCTCCGAGGACCGATTGAGGTCGATGGGAGATGCATGTGTCTGTCCTTTCCTTGTTCATATGCCCTGGCGGTAAGCTCGGCTCATCATGTGAACCGACAGAGCGACACAACACCGCTACTCTTACTTTACATAGTTTTATCGCCAGTATCTGTATGGTGCCCTACGCATCGACGTGTCGTTCTTCTCGTTTCTTCCCTGGTTTTTTCTCTCCAGAGAACCTCGTGCAAGGGTTTCTGCTAGATCATAGGCCTGTTTTCCATGGACTGGTCGATGAAAGCGACTACAAGGAAGAGTGAAGTTGACGGTATGGGAGAGATTCTGTCGCACTCACAACAGAACTTTCACTCTGGTTGAGCAATGTTTGCTTGTCTATCGAGCGTTCGAGCTACATCCTGCACAAACGGTGGGCTCCGCTTTAACTAGAGTCAGTCTATTACGACCAGGATAGTCTCGCTTGCAAGTTAGTTGAACTCCTCGGCGTGTTGAGGAAGGCGTATCAGACCAGTATTCCCTGGACTACCATTGATCATCAGCTCGTCGCGCCAGAGGATTCGATTGGTACCAACGTAGGAGTGATCGTGGAGGGGTTCTGCATGTGCGCAGCGACGAGGCGGTCGAAGACTGCACGAACGGTCAGGATTCCAGGCAGCCATCCGAGCAACCCTCCACGCATCACAAAGGTACCCCTGTGCTCCAACGCGTAGACACCGTCGGCCAGAGGCACGAAATTGAACCACTCGAAGCAGCTCCGGAAAGGACCGCGCAAGTGCTCGAACGTCACCCCCTGCTCGGAGAAGTGGATGAGTTCGACCGTCTCGTAGCGGAACATCCCGGCTCGTCCCTCGAACTGTGCGACCACCACGTTGGCACCCTGGATCAGTGCGCGTGAGGCCAGGGCAGTGTACATCTGAGTCTGCATCTGCTCCGGCGTCTGTTCCAGGCGCACCCGGCGCACAGGCAACGTGATCGGGAGCCCGGGAATGCGCCTGGCGACTGCTGCTGCGCACAGGATACCGAGCAGGAGGCCAACCCAACGGCTCCTCCCACCACGTCGGTGCCATTGCTCCAACGATCTGTGCAACGCACCTGATGGGAAACGGAACTTTCTCCGCTCCTCTCGTTTCGCCTCACTCATCCAGCGGCGAGTCCCCGCCCGGTGTTTTTCGCTAGACATCGTGTACACTCCTCAAGTGTGGTTATGTTACTGGGAGCAGTGCCCCTCGTGAAGCGGTACTCCTCCCACCGCAGGTGGACCTGCTTCCACTCGTGCTGCGTCTCAACACGGCAACATGCTGAAGATGGGTGCGTACGTCCCACACTATGGTTCGACTTCCACATCGTTCCAAAACGCGACGTAGTTTTTGATGCGCCTGGCGAACCAGCCGGGAGCGGGATAATACCAGGCGGCATCCTGATTGCGTGCCCCGTCCACCTCGATATGGTAGTAACTGGCGAGCCCTTTCCAAAAACAGAGCGAGCGGGCACGTGACGGCTTCAGGTACTCACGGTGGACCGACTCGGGGGGGAAATAGTAGTTTCCCTCAACGATGCGACAATGATCGCTTTCAGCCAGGACCGCGCCGTTCCAACGAACTGTTGCCATAGCACAGGTTCCTTTCCATAACGTTTTCAAACTGCTTCTCGCTGGAACGGCAGGACGCGAACAAGGAGTTGCCGGTGTGCCGTTACAGCAACACGCTTGCAGGCATGGTTCCTTTCGCGGTCATACTCGCTCTCTCGTGTTGCAGTATAGACCTATTGACACTTTTGTGTGGTCGGCTCTGTAGTCCAGACTACAGAGCCGACCCGGGAGGGGTAAAAACCGGCATCGCCTGTGCCTGTCTGTGGTGACGACAGCTCGCTTAATCTCGCGTGCAGGCAGGGATGGAACACGCGTCCTTCCCCATTTTCGGGAAGCTGCCTCCCCTCCTCCACGCGACGATTCAAGCCGCATCAAGCTGGTGAAGATCGAGCCGTCGCGTGGATCCCTTCTCTGTGGCGGAGAAGCAGTGCGCCCCCGGTTCGTGTCCTCACACCATGTAGCTGATGTCCGAGGCGCTCGTGGGGTAGGCGTAGACCATCTGCTTGAGATCGCTCGCCCGCAGTCCCGCACGCATGACCAGGGCGAAGAGATTGATCGTCTCCTCGGCATGCAAGCCCAACAGGTGTGCCCCCAGGATGCGCCCGGTACCCTCCTCGACGAGTGTCTTGAAGCCGGTGTGCGGCAAGGCCACCCGCCGCGAGGAATACCAGCCGGAGGTGTCCTCGTGGTGCGCCGTAAAGCGCAAGCCCTGTGCGCGAGCCGCTTCCTCAAGCAGTCCCACACGAGCCAGAGGAGGAGTCGTGAAGACCACGCTCGGAATCCCTGTGTAGTTTGGGGTGTGCCGGTTGCCCTCCAGGAGGTTGCGGGCCACGATGTCCCCCTGCATGCCCGCCACAGGCGTCAGGGGGAACCCGCCGCTCTTCACTGCGTCCCCCGCCGCGTACACCGCCTCGTTGGTCACGCTTTGCAGGTACTCGTTCACCAGGACGCCCTCTTTTTCGTGTGACACTCCTGCCACCTCCAGGTCGAGGTCGTCGATCTCCGGCACGCGCCCGGCGGCATGCACCACCAGGTCGGCCTCAACTGTCTGCTCCTGCTCGCCTGTCCGCGCGTGGACGAGCAGGTGGTCGTCCAGTCGCTCAATGGCCGCAACGGTCGTGTTGAGGCGGACCTCGATGCCGAGGTCCCGGGTCGCCTGCACGAGCATGGAGACGAGATCGGGGTCAAACTGCTTGAGGGGGCGGCTGCCCCGGTGCAGTGCCTGGACCTGTGCGCCCGCACGCGCCGCGATGTGCGCGAACTCAAAGGCGATGTAGCCACCGCCGACGAAGACGATGCGCGGCGGCAGGTCGTCCAGCTCCAGAAATTGCGTGCTAGTGATCAGCAGTTCCTCACCCGGAATCCCCAACGAGGCGTGACGTGCGCCGGTCGCGATCACCACGTGGCGACCGACCAGGGTGTCCTCGCCCACCTGGACGCTCGTCCGATCCACGAAGTGGGCGCGGCCATACCGCATCGTGATGCCTGCCTCGGCGAAACTGCGTTCGGTGTCCTCTGACACTGGATCGGTGAAGGTGCGCTTGAAGCGGATCATCTCTGACCAGCTCAAGGACTGGCCCGGCGCAGAGACGCCCTTGCCCTGCAGGCGCCGACTCCAGTCCACGAGTTCAGCCACGCCCACCAGGACTTTCTTGGGGTCACACCCGCGCAGTTGGCAGGTTCCCCCGAAAGGGCGAGAATCGACGACGGCCACGCTCCAACCGGACGCGCGGCACTTGTAGGCGACGTTCTGGGCCGCCGAGCCGGTGCCCAGAACGATGATATCAACGTTCGTAGTCACAAAAGTTCCTCCATACTGTTCTTAAAAGGCGTGCAGATAATCGGATCAGAAACGCCCTCGCGCCCGCTCTTTGGAGGGCAAGATTTCCAAGCAGGTCGTCCACCAGCCAGTCAGGACCGTTTCGACAAATTCCTCTGGCAGACGCTCCTGGCGCATTTCATAGGCCAGCCGCTCGTAATCGTAGGCGACCGGCAGCAACTCGCTTTCTACCCGGTTGCGTCCTTGATATATGGTCAGCAGCGCATACCAGACCGTCGTCTGTCCATCGTTGGGCGGGCGTCCAATGGCTCCGACATTGACGAGGCGGCGTCCATCGGGAAGCTGGCGCTGCCACGCAATCCCCGTATGCGTGCAGAGAATCATATCTGCATGGTAGTCGTCGAACAACTTCGCCAGGAACTGTTCCGGCGTCGTCGACTCCCACAGAAATTCATTCACGCGGCGCGGTGAACCATGCACCATCAGAATGCGCCGGTTTGCCAACTCCAGCCGGATGCTCGGCGGCAGGTCGCGCAGCCAGTCCTTCGGGCGGTCGGAGGTGTTGGCGAGGGTATACTCATAGCTGATCTGCGCGTAGTAGTTATCGCGCGGGTCGGTATAGCCGCAGGCGCAATCAGCCAGGCGATTGCCGATGCTGTGATCGTAGTTACCCTGCATACACATTACTTCGTTCTCCCACAAAATGGGAAAGATGCGGTCAGGGTGGGGTCCGAACCCACCCATATCGCCCAGGCAGTAGAGAGCCTGAGCGCCTCGCCTGCGGGCATCATCAATGGTTGCCTGTAAAGCGAGGTAATTATTGTAGCACCCGCCGAAGACCGCGATGCGATACCTCTCCTGCGTGTCTGTTTTCGCTCCTGTTGAAGATTCCTGCTCGTGTTGCATGGCTCTTCTTTCCTCCTCTGTTTGATGCTCTTGAACTCACGAAGCTGTCAGGTACGGCAGGTGACTCCATACACATGGCATGTATAGCACGGCTGCCATGCCAGCTTGATTGGTCTCAGTCCATCACTGAAAGCCTCACCCATTTTCGCGCCTGGGATGTTAATGAGCAAAGGGCAGGGATACACACCATTATCCGTCACCATACGGCAACTGCTACACTGGAGTTTTTGGGCTTCCCCCGGCTGGAGATCACCGTCGTGGAGCAGTTCATCTTCACGATAGCCGCGCGTGCGCTTCTCCTCGCGTCCGATCAGGAACGGCGTCAGGAATTTCAAGCGCGGTTTCTCCAGTCCCAGGCTGCGCACAAATTCCATGAAAGCCGCGCGCTCTGCCGCGAGACCCATGCTCGGACGCACTTCAGTTACCGTGATAACCGGATTGATACCGTTGCGAGCGAGACGTTCGATGCCAGCAAGAATCTGCTGAAATGTCCCCTTGCCGCGCACTTTGTCGTTCTCCGGGGCCGTACTTCCATCCAGGCTGACGCGCAGGTCGAGCGAATAGGGGGACCTGCGGAATGTCTCGCCGAGCCAGGCCGCCATAGCATCGTCGATGAGGATGCCGTTGGTGAGGATGCTGAGCGGTCCCTGTTCCAGCGTTATGGTGATAAGTTCCTGAATAGCGGGGTGCAGGAACGGTTCGCCGCCCGTAAAATAGTATTCGCGCACGCCCTGCTCGCGTGCCTCGCCGAGGGCGGCGCGCACCTGCTGCACCGTCATCATCTCGTGCTGGTGGTTTTTCGGCCCGCAGGTGATAAAACAGTGCAGGCAGGCGATATTACACAATGTGCCCGTGACCTGCAACCAGAGCGTATCGAGCGCGTCCAATTGCAGGTCTGGCGGATCAGGACTGACGATGGCGCTGCCAGCCATCGTGAGCGCGTGGCGTACCTCTGGTCTGCTCGTATTCATACAGTGATCTCCTTTTCGCAAGGCGGGAGTCCAGACCGCGCCGAACCCCTATTGAATCAGTGGGACGTGAAAGGATACCCTACTCGACGGCGACTTCTGTGGGGAAGCGTACCATATTTTCAAGGGACGTTCTCGCTCCCTCGACGCCCCAGAAGTACCAGGGAATCATCACAAGTGCTCCCACGAGCCAGAGGGCAGCTATCGTGACGAGTGCGCCGGTGATGCCCGTTGGCCCGTGGACTATCGCGATCAGCAAGGGGCCGCTGAAGATGGCTCCGATGCGACCAACCGCCACCGACAGGCCGACACCCGTCGAGCGCAGGTGGGTGGGGAATATCTCAGAGAAGGTCGGATAGGCACTGGTCCATGCCCCCGTCGCGAAGAAGTTTGCCAGCAGAAAGGCGAGCAAAACCACCATACCACTCCCCGTTGCTGTTGCTGGAGCTAAGAGCATGGCGGAAAGGGCCGCCAGCGTGTAGAAAGCAGGCACCGTGATCTTGCGCCCCAGGCGATCAATGACTGACAACATCGCCAGTCCACCGAGTAGCGCGCCCACATTGCCGAGGAAGTAGAACCAGGGAATCTGCGTCGGGGCGATGTGGACGGCTGGGAGTACGGCCAGCGCCAGGAAGGTGAACATGCCGTAGTAGCCGAAGGCTTCCGACAGGTCGAGGAGGCAGCCCAGCGCGAGGCGAGCCGGATAGCGCGTGATGAGTTCGTACACCTGGCCGAAAAACGGCCGCGCCGGCTTCGCATCGACCAGAATGGCTTCGAGTGTCTCATGCTGTGGTTGACCAGCCTGTGTTTCGATGAAACGGACCACCGCCTCTGCTTCCTGGTGGCGTCCTTTGCTCAGGAGCCAGCGGGGAGATTCGGGGATGGAACGGCGCATCCAGACGACGAAGAGGGCAGCGATGGCCCCAAAGGCAAAGCCCACGCGCCAACCGACCGCTGGCGCAAACAGGTTGATGAAAAAGAGGTTCAGCAGGGCGGCAATCATGGCGCCGACGGGCCAGAAATTCATCACCAGTCCGTTGATCTTGCCGCGATTGGTGGGAGGGATGAACTCGCTGATCGCGGAATTGATGGCGGTGTACTCGGCTCCCACGCCGATAGCGGTCAGGAAACGGAAAATCAACAGGGAGGTGTAGTTTGGTGAAAGTGCGGTCAAGACGGTGAAGAACGAGTACATCACCAGCGTAGCGAGAAAGAGGCGCTTGCGTCCAAAACGGTCGGCGAGATAGCCAAAGACGAATGCGCCGAACATAATGCCGATCAACCAGATACTCACGACCCAGGACGCCTGGTTGGCGTCCAGATGAAAGACATTCTGGATGACACCGAGAACGCTTCCTACGATATTCACCTCAAATGCATCGAGAAGCCAGCCAACGCCAAGGGTGGCCGTGACCACCGTGTGGAACTTGCTCCAATGCAAAACATCTAGCCGACGAGTGATGTCCGTCGTGATCGTTGCTTTTGCCATAGGGAATCCTTTCTGTAGAAACGACGCAGGGAACAGGGTCCGCTGATGGGCTCCGTTTTCTGAGACATACGCGAACGGTGGGGACAGCGCACGCAGGTCAAGCTGATTTTCGTTGACATCGAGCAGACGTCTACCTGGCACAGCGATACCTCCTCCTCTTCTTCAAGAGTACTGTTGAACCAGGAGGGGTTCTGTAGCCTGGACTACAGAACCCCTCCTGTCTTGCCAGGCCATTAACGCCCCCCTTTCGCTAAATCAGTCGTAGCCACAAGAGACGTGCCCCGTCGCGCGGCTGACCTCTGGTCATCCTCATTGGCAAGAGCCTGTTCGTGGAGGTAGCTGACAACGCCTGCTCAGTGAGAAAAGGTGCCTTTCGATGGCTCAACCACCATCGCACGCATCTGAACGCACGGGGGGCCAAAGCCATTCATACTTCGATGGGTGTACCTTGAGCAGGTAGAGGATGCGAATAAGGATGACGATCCCTTGCGTTTTCAGCAATCCCCACTGCCGGTGTCTGCGGGCCGAAGTTTCGACTTTGGAGGCCAGCAGCGACACAGGCCCTCTTTTGCTCATGCGTTCGCTATACTCCACATCTTCCATAAAGGGCCAGTCCTGGTGTCCGCCCAGTTGGTCGAACATGCTGCGACGGGTGAAGATCGCCTGGTCGCCGGTATAGCTTCTCGTGCGCAACGAACGCCGCGTGACATTGGCCCCAATGCGTTTGTAGAGCGGGCGCGGGTCATCGAAACGCATACGAAACGCTCCGCCTGCGATGCGTTCGTCCTGCATGACCGCTACCAATTCATCGATTCCCCCGGCATCGGGCAAGGTATCCGCGTGCAAAAAGAGCAAGATGTCGCCGCTCGTGGCTGCGACTCCCGCGTTCAACTGCCTACCGCGCCCCCGTTTCGTGCGAATGACGCGCACATATTTGCTGGCAAGCGCAACGGTATTATCCGTGCTTTCGCCATCAACCACCACGATTTCGGCCTCTCCCGCCCGCTGCTTGAGGCTTTGCAAGGTGCGTTCAATCAGCCTGGACTCATTAAATGTGGGGATGATGATAGACAGGCTCATCGCACATCCACATATTTGCGCTGCAATTGCTCTGGCGAGACGCCAAATCTATAAAGGGTGCGTAGATACCACATAAAAAGCACGCTGCGCACCAGACCGGCTTGCATGTGGCGACGCGCTGAAGTCGTGACAGAGTGGGGGAGCAGAACCAACCTGCCAGTTTTGCGCAGGCGCGTGATGATCTCCACATCTTCCATCAACGCCATATCGGGAAAGCCCCCGATGGCCTTGAAGCTTTCGGCTCGCACAAAATACGCCTGATCACCCGTGAAAATGCCGAGCCAGCGCGAACGCAGGTTGGTGGTATAGGCTACCAGACGGTAAGCGAGTTGGGAACAATTAAAACACAGGCGAAACGCGCCACCCACCACGCCGGGCGCGGCGCAGGCGCGTTCGATAGCCCTGAAAGCGTCATCCGGTAGCGTCGAGTCAGCGTGCAGGAAAATAAAGATATCGCCCGTAGCGACAGCCGCGCCCACGTTCATCTGCGTCGCTCGCCCACGCGGCGCAGAAATGACCTGCCCAAAACGCTGCGCGATGGCGACAGTCGAGTCTACACTGCCGCCATCGACAATCAGCACTTCGCAATTATACGGGGCGCATACCCGCGCAAGCTGACACAGGTGCTGTTCAAGCACCGCCTCTTCGTTCAACACGGGCATGATGATCGAGAAACGCATATGGGAATTTCCTAATGGGTAGCCAGGTCGCCCTGGCTACCCTGCCGAGCTGCTGCTCCCTGCTCCTTGACGCGGCGCGTGGGCAACGGCACGAACGCGCTTTCGTTGGCGTGCGGTTGGGCCGGGCGCATCTTCGCGTTGAGGGCGCAGAAGGACATCACCCCACGCGGCGAGGCGTTGTGGAAGCAGCAGCGCTCGATGCGGCTCATGTCAATATCGCTCTCGTCCATGAACGGCTTGACGAAGAGCGTGAGCGTCTTGCGGCTGGTCCAGAACGAGGGATCAGTGCCGATATGCGGCCAAAGCGTCTTCATCAATTTGAGACTCCCGCCAATGTTGGTGACAATCTGGGGCAGAATGGCGGCGCGCCCGCGGGTGAGCATGCGCAGCGTCATATTTGGGCGCGGCCCCATCACGTCCATGAACTCCTTGAGTGTAAAATTGGGAGCAATGGGCTTGTAGCCCTCTTTGGTATACTTGAGCAGCGAGAAGGTGTTGCACAGAGGCGAACCCTCGCCCACCGGGAAGAACAAATCTTGCGAGACGCCCGTCTGTTCTTCGATCAGTTCGAGAATTTCGGGCATACGCAGCTTGCGCGGCGAGTGCGTCTCTTGCGCGGCCTGGCCGTTGCCATTGGCATGTTCATCGCTGTTGTTGACCTCGAAACGCCCGAACGGGGTAGCGGCCTGAAAGGCGATGGCGCACACGGTGTCGGGATGCTGCCAGGCAAAATGCACGACCTGCTGAATTTGATCGCTGTTCAGCCCGTCATAGAGCGAAACGGCCAGCGTCGAGGGCAGCTTAACGCGCTCCAAAGCCGCGATAGCCTTGACGCGCACATCCCACAAATCCTCGCCGCGCAGCTTCTGAATATCCTCTGGTCGCGTGCTGTCGAATTGCAGGTAGACCGAGGTAAAGCCCCATGAGACCAGCTTTTCAGCAAAATCAGGTTCGCGTGCCAGGCGTATTCCATTGCTCACCATCTCCAGCTGGCCGAACCCCTTGCGTTTGACCATGGCCGCGATGACATCGAGATCTTTGCGCACAGAAGGCTCGCCGCCAGAAATTTGCAGCGAGATGCCCTTCCCTTCAACTGAGATCAGTTGATCGAGGCGCGTTTCGATCTCTTCCAGCGAGTAATCGCGCTCCGAGGGACTGGAAAAGGCATAGCACATGGGACAGGTGAGGTTACACCGTTCAGTCACTTCCAGAATAGCCAATCCTGCCGGTTTGCGCAGAGGGAAAGGAGAAAGCCCCTGAGAAATATCCGTATCACCGCCATCTCCATAACGCGCTATCATCACCTTCTCAACAGCAAACGATTTGCGATAATACGCCGCGTGATACCCCAGGTCTGTATCGACGACCCCGTGCGTGGGACACCTGCGCGTGTAAAAAACCTGTTCATTGTCGCGAACTTCGTAGGTTGACGGAACGATTTCGCCACAGGTCGAACAAATACTGCGTGTGTGCTTGAGGATTTCGGTCAAATTGGTACTCCTTCTCTGCCTGACACCGAAGATAGTGAACGTGATTCTTGATGAACTACTCTTTACAAGTGCCGCGGGGTATGGCTACTGTATAGCGTACACGCCTATTCTTAAAATTGTCTGTAGTCCAGGCTACAGAAGACGTGCGGCGTATCTCATCACTCCTCCAGCCGGACTTGCAGTCCCGCCACGTCGCGCACAATGACACGCCCACGTGAGAGTTCAACCAACTCTGCTCGCTGGAACTCATCCAGGACCTTGGTGACCGATTCCCGCAGCGCTCCGATCATGTCGCCCAGTTCCTGGTGCGTGATCAGCACCGCCTCGCCGCTTTGGCCCTGACTGAGCCGCAGGAGGACAGCGGCGATGCGTGCCGGAACGCTGCGATAGGCCATCTCTTCCAACCGCGCCTCGCAGAGGGCCAGCCGTCGGCTCAGCACCTCGATCATCCGGAGGGCGACCTCTGATCGCTCGCGCATGAGTCGTTCGATGTCGCTGCGGCTCATCACACAGATCAGCGCGTCCTCGGCTGCTTCGGCGAAGGTATGCCGCAGCGATTCACCGACCAGCGGCATCTCGCCGAAGAAGGCACCCGGTTCGATCACCGCCAGGTCCAGCCGTTTGCCCGAAGGCGTCAGGCGATAAAGCTGGACGCGCCCACGTTTGAGCAGGAACAACACCTCGGCGCGGTCCTCCTGTGAGTAAAGAATCTGGCCCTTTCGGCAGGTGCGCATCTCGGTCTGCCGCTCGAATGCAGCCATGGTGGCAGGTTCCAGGTCGCAGAAAATATCCATAGCGAGCATGCATTCCTTGGGCGGGGCAGTCGATCCCGGCTGCCACCTCGGCCGTGTTCGCTTCCTGGGGAACAACGAGAAACCATGTCCAGGTCGGGTACTCATATTGCTCTCTCCTCGCTTCTATGCGCAAGTTCAGCGCGGAGTCCGGCCAGGAACCCATCGCGCTCAGGGTTTCCCAGCGACACCACCAGGCCGTTCAAGACATACGTTGGCACGGCGAATACCTGCGGATGGACGTGTTGTCCCGGTGCATCGAGGTTCACGACCGTCACTTCAAGGCCGACGATGCCCCCCGCCTGCTCCGCGATCAACACTGCCTCCTGGCAGTTGGCGCACTGATCGGTGATGTAGATCTCCAGGTGCATTATACCGCCCTCTCTGCTCTCATGGTAAGGGTGATGTTCCCTTTTTGGATAGTTTAGATCTGAGACACTGCTGTGTGAAAGGGGGAGCGACGCTGCTCCCCCTTTCACACTCAGGCGGATTGCCTGGTCTTGACAACAGCAGTGCCTTCGCTACGCGGACTGGCGGGCCTGCCGACCCAGAAGGCCAGTGAAGTCCTGCGGCCTCAGCACGGGCCAGAGGCCCACGACCATGCCAAAGAGCAGATGCCCAATGATAAACGTGGGCCCTCCCAGCAGGGTCAGGAGATTGGGAGCCCCCACAATAGGCAGCAGAATGAAGTTCATGACTAGCATGATCAGCACCCCGTAGACCATGCCTGCGATAACCGCTGCCGCGCCCCGCAGATGCAGCCCGGCAGCGATCAGGCCAAAGATGATGCCCCAGAGGGCCGACCACATCATATGGACGACCAGCCCCAGGACCGCCGGGCCGAGGGCGAAGTAGAACACGCCACCGTGCATGGCGGTCATCATTGACTGCGGTCCGGCGAGCGGCGACGCGATGGCATAGAGTGGCGTAAAGAAGCCCATGTGCAGGTACGTGCCGGTAGCAATCATGGTAAACATCGCCATCATGGCCCCGCCGAGCATGCCTGCGATGGCCCCGGCAATCAGAAAGCCAGGGAAGCGATTTCTCATTATATTCATACAAATCCTCCTGTAGCGTTCACTCTCACTCCATTGAGAGAGTTCAAGAAGTTGAGCTATCTGCTCAATCTGTTCTGCCCGAAGTATAGTTCAAGGCCGGAGGGAGTTCTGTAGCCTGGGATACATTTTCCCTGGCTACATCAACTATGCGAAAAAAGGCGAGAGGGTCCCCTTACGCCAGGCAAGAACTGGTAGGTACGTTGTGCGGGAAAGGGGTGGGAATAAGCGGAGGTCCTTCTCTGTTGAGAAAAACAGACCTACCTGTCTTCAATGGGTGGAGATGATGAAGCGTGACAGCATTGCTAGCTTGCCAGAAGAGAGAAAGCATATGACGATTCCTATTTATGAAGGCGAGGTGCCTTTCCTGACTACCGGGCAGATGATCGAGGTGGACCGGGCCATGATGCAAGACATGCGCATCGCGTTGATCCAGATGATGGAAAACGCAGGGCGCAACCTCGCGCACCTCGCAAGAGTGCGCTTTTTCGCTGGCAATCCCGCCGGCAAAAAGGTGGTCGTACTGGCCGGAACGGGTGGCAATGGCGGCGGAGTGCTGGTGTGCGCCCGCAGACTCCACACCTGGGGCGCTCACGTACAGATCATTTTGACCCATCCACCCGCAAATTTTACTCCTGTGCCGGCACAGCAATTGGACATTGTCCAACGGATGAATATTGGTGTGACCGAGGCCGGCGCTCTTGCCCAGGTACAGGACGCGGAGTTGATCGTGGATGGCCTGATTGGGTATCGTCTGAAAGGTCCCCCACACGGGCCAGTGGCTGACCTGATCCGGTGGGCCAACGCGCAAGCAGTGTCTATCCTTGCGCTTGATGTCCCATCTGGCGTGGATGGCACGACCGGGGCCGTTTTTGACCCGGCGATCAAAGCGACGGCGACGATGACGTTGGCCTTGCCCAAAGCCGGGTTGTCTGCCCCAGCAGCGCAGGCGCTCGTGGGCGAACTCTACCTGGCTGATATCAGCGTTCCCCCTGCCCTTTATAGCGAGCCGGCCCTATCACTGCACGTCGGGTCCTTGTTTGCCGAGAGCGAGATTCTGCGCCTCGCCCCACCCCGTGGCGATTAGCTGCCCTCACATTCAAGAATGCGCTCAGCGACTTCGTGCAGATCTGCCCCGACGACATCCGGGCGTGCAGCAAGCGGGTCAAGTACCATGCCCGGACGGGCGACAAATGCTGCCGCGCAACCGACGCGCAAAGCTCCTGCGATATCCCAGGCATGGGCTGCGATGAGTCTGAGATCACCGATGCCAACACCCAGGCGATCTGCTACCATCTGATAAGGTTCGGGCGCGGGTTTCAGACGCTGGACGGCATCGGCGGAGAAGATCTGCTCGAAGTACCCGCTCAGACCAGCATTGACCATCTGGGCCTCGGCGACCTGGGCGGTTGAGTTGGTGAGCGTCACCAGACGCAGCCCTGCCTGTTGTAGACGTGCAAGAGCCTCCTGCGTATCGGGATGCGGAGGTAATCGTCGCATCTCACTCAGTATGGCATGTTTCTCCTCTGGTGTCATAGTCACGCCGCGGCGTGCGGCCACCATGTCAAGCGCTGCCGCGCCAAGTTGACCAAAATCTCGATAGGGGCCGGTAATCGTCGCGACAAACGCGTTTTGCAGCATCTGGGTAAACCAGGTCTGACGCACGCCAGCATCACCGAAGACACGCACGAACTGCGTATCCAGTACGCTCAAATCGAGCAACGTCTCGTTAACATCAAAGACACAGATTCGGCGCATATACGTTCCTTCTTTACTTAGAGCGTTATCTCCGTCACATGCCGTTGCAATATTGCTTGATCCATATCGCCCTCCACAATCGAGCGGATGATGCCTTGACGATCAATAAAGATTGAGACCGGCGTCCCCCACACGTGATACAGCTCAGCCACAGAAGAGGTCTGAGTCATGATCACAGGATAAGCAATATGTGATGGTGGATCATACGCCATAATGTAACTTGCCGTATCTTGCGTATCTACGGCCAAAAGCGCAAATGGTTTATGGGCGGCTTGCCAGGCAGCATACACTTTCTGCGTATCCGTCACTTGCGTCTGACAATCGAGACACCCTGTACTCGAAAACAAGAGGACAACGGGCTGACCCCGCAGGTTGCTCAAGGTCATCCGTTTGCCATCGGCAGTCAGAAGCGTGAAGTTGGGAGCAACGTTGCCAACCTGGAGGCCCACCATGCGTGGCGCAGCAGGAGAGGCAACGGTACCAGTCGTTTTGGCCGGGCTAAAGAGTCCCCAGGCAACCAATGCCAACACCCCGACGACAGCGGCACCAACAAGAAAACGACCTATTTTCTTCATCATATTCGGGCAGATCTCCTTTCCGTGGTAATACCACCGTGCCTCCCTTATGAGCGATGAGGCACGACAGACAGACTAGCTATTCAGACCCAGATGAAAATAGTGGTTGAAAGAGGGGAGAAGGTTGAAAAAGATCATGACTCCCGTTGCAACCATGACGACACCGGTAGCGATTTCAATCGTTCCCACATATGGCCTGAGCCACTTGAGCATGCGACTGAATTGGTCCAGACCGATACCGACGAGCAGAAACGGGAAACCCAACCCAAGCGAATAGAACAGGAGCAACATCACTCCTTGCCGAAGTGTGGCCGCACTGGCCGCCAATCCCAGCATAGGACCGAGCATGAAGCCGACACAAGGCGTCCAGCCAACGGCAAAGATACTGCTTATGAGCAGTGATGCCGGGTAACCAGGACGACGAGGATGAAATGGAACGTGCTTCTGCCAATAAAAGATCGGCCACTGGAGGACGCCTATCAAGTGCAACCCAATCATAACCAGGAGAATGCCGCCTATTTGGCGTAGAAACAACTGATAGGACCGCAGAAAACTTCCCAATGCACTGGCAGTAGCACCAAAGGCAACGAACGTCAGTGTGAAACTAAGGACAAACAGCAGCGAGTGGAGAAAGGTGGTCAGACGTGCCGGGCGTTCTTCCAGTCCATGTGCAGATTGGTGGACGCTATGCCCAACCTGCTGCGCGAGATAGAGAGGAACCAGTGCCAGCACGCATGGCGAGAGAAAGGAAGCCACTCCTGCGAGAAAGGCCACCCCAAAGCTAAGTTGCGATGTATCCATACACCATACCTCACTCCTGGTGGTACACCCTGACAAAGGCTGATCGTTGTCGTTATCACACCCCGTATCGTTGTAATGGACAGCACTCAAAATGTATTCATGTTCTTCACCCACACGAGATGGAAGCTTCTTCTCTCCTACGTGCTTGCAGTTGAAATGCTCGACACGATGGCAAGCAAGAAGAAACTATTCGCAAGGAGATGACTCACGAACTCAGCAGGTGAGCTACACGTCCAATGTGCCATGTTCTCAGTATACTCATAAAGCGGAAAAAAGTCTGTAGTCCAGGCTACACAGGCGGAAAGTCCTCCATACCCCAGGGCAGGAGAGCCATGTCATTGTCGAGGTTTGCTCTCTCGCATAGCCCAATTATCTGTCTGGTAAGGTTGTATCGAGCTGCTATTCCCCAACATCGGTAGCAGAGCGTTCTACCAGAGAGCTGTCGCGCTGTCGTTTGGCTTGTATCTGGCTGTACATCGCTACAGCGAATGGCACGCAATAGGTCAAGAGCAACGGAAGCAGCCGGTCGGATGTAAAGTGTCCTGTGATGATCGCCTGTCCGTGATTGATCAGTGCCAGCAGTGTTCCGACGACCAGGGCCATCTTTAGCGAAAACAGCAGCGTAGCGGGTTCGAGGCAATAGGCGATGAGAGCGCGTTGGCTTCTTCGCTTGTTTGTGGCTTTGACAGTCGGAGTTGTGCGCATCGGTGAACTCCCAGGGTATGATCAGTGGTAAACTCCTCTCCTTGTTAAAGAGAAATGTGCCGAGAAAGCATGAGCGGGCTTGTACTGACGCGCCCAACCTCAATGTAATAATACCACGTAATCGAAGAATCTCTGTAGCCTGGGCTACAGATGAACATGCCTCGACCCGTCTTCTGCTCATATGCGCGAGATCATCGACCTGGGAAAGGCGACTGGTAGCCATCTTTCCTTGACCATGTGAGGAGGATAGGCGGCTGGCGAGGGACCACTCTCGCAGCCCTTTGTAAGGATAGGTAGAGTTTACTGCTTACCTGGGGTCAAGCAAGTGTCACCTCGCCAGCGGCCTACTCCATCTCAATGCAGCCGTCTGACTAGCGGGCCTGGTCCGTCAGACGCGTTCTGACCGCCCACGTAGCCTTGTATCTGGCTACGGAAAGTACGTTTTCGCGCCCCGTAACGAAAACCACTCCATGCCATGTGCGATCCAGACGACCGGAAAGGTCTTTGCCGAATAGGCCATCGCGAAGGGGCTTCTCGCCTTGACCTGGACCCGGCATTTCTGTTATGCACCAGTAAACACGTTAGGTACGGCAGCAATTTCCATGTAGTCATCTTTCAGTGCGTAAGCAGAAGCAACACGTTGATACCTTCGCTCCATATTTTGGATTGAAGGATCTTTCCATCCTTGAAACAGTCACTTTGCTTGTATCACTCCCCTTACGGTGCTCTGAAAATAGATTGCCCCTAAGAGGAGGCCATAGACCAGGCAGAGCGTGAAGGGGTACAGAAATGAGCTAGGAGTGAGCCTGGCAAGTGACATATGACCGACAACAAGAGCAACAAGCAATGCGAAGATGACCCACCAGGCAACCCCTAATCCCACACCTGTAGTGATAGCCCGACCGATGGTAATCTCTCGTTTCCTCTGCAGCGCACCAAAAATCAGGCCAAACACTGCCCCCAGTACGATGAGCAGCATGAAGCCGATCAGTCTCCCTGAGTCCTTGGTATCCAATGCAAACCAACTGGCTACCCCATGGAGATCGTTGCCTGGTCCGTAATCAACGAAGTAGAGCATCCCCACTATTCCCCCCGCCGTAAGTCCCGAGTAGAGACCTCTCAGTAGCGTGTTCATAAGCACCTTTCTCCTGCGACTTTATACGAGCCAACGTACCCAGCGTGCACTACGGCTTTTCACAGCTGCTGCTTGTAACCGGGGGGCAAGCCACTGATCGATGCCAAGGCGACGACCTGCTGGGACAGTCGTTAAGGCAAAACCGAGCAAAACAATCGTGCCATAGGTCCAGTACCACTCACTGGTGGAAAGGCCAACGTACAATTGGAGAGCTAACACCGTGGCAAGTATGGCTCCCAGGCGCGTGAAGACACCGAACAGCAGGCAAATGCTGACGACAAGCTCCGCCGCCCAGACACCTGCCGCCAGGGGAACGAAAAGCGTACATCCTGCCGGGCTGCTGGTCGAGGTACAACCCGCAAGGAAGGTATGCTGCAGGATGAAACTATAGCCAGGAATGAACGTAAATTTTGTCTCTCTCACGATATAGGGAAAGAGTCCTTTGAAATCTGGGGGAAGTTTCCAGAAAAGTTGCTGGAACCACAGATACCCGACGAACATACGGAGAAGGGCAAGTCCGAGTATGCTGCGCTCAGTAAGCGTGATAGGGGCAACAGTGGCTCCCCGTTCCTGCGAATGTGCGGCCGTTACGACTTCCTGGTCTTCTGCTGATGATGAAATGCTCATGCGTTCAGGAATGCTCCTTTGCCTTGTTGCTTGAAAGATAGCGATGGTAATTAACACGTGAAAGAGGTCTCCTATTTGCATCGCATACGACATTCACAGATCGCTCATGTTCCAGGCAGTTCGTAGGAATTGCCCCGCGTTGAGACGATGTCTCGAACGGGAATAGGAATGATTGCTCTCCACTGGAGTGACAGTTCGCAAGGATGACTCCACTTCGAGGATAGTTCGAGCCGTTGAAGCAACATCAGGGCTCACTTCGGCCCACAAAAGGGGGAATGCAATTCAGTGTATGCCCGAAAAAATGAGCGAACCGTGAGAGCATAGGTATATATTCCACGATTCGTCTGCTCCACTTTTGCAATCAGCACCAATGCGGGACGAATTTCCACTGTGAGCGGGCAGAGTGCCACCTTACTTTCGCAAGCTGAGAACTGTATGGGCGACCTTGCGATTCCTCCTTGCTGCGCTACTCTCCAGGTACGCTTCAAAAGCTGCCTGCTGAATGCCTGTGTTCATCGTCGGGTAGGTATGGATGGTAGCGAGAATATCAGAGAGCGAAAGGCGATGCTGCATCGCCAGGGACAACTCGCCCAGCAGTTCTCCGGCGCGTGATCCTACTATATGCGCCCCGACCACCTCATCCTTCTTGCCGGCTAGCACTAGCTTGATAAAGCCAGTCGTCTCGCCCTCGGCCTGCGCACGGTCGATCTCGGCCCAGGGGAAGCGCACAACGCGCATGTCTTTGTATTGCTTCGCGGCTTCGTCTGGTGTCAACCCGATGCGAGCTGCCTCTGGATCGGTAAAGGTACACCAGGGGATCACGCGCTCGTCAACCTTTTTCTTCCCAACAGGCACCAGCGCATTCCGTACCGCTACCCCTGCCTGGTAAGCCGCCACATGCGTAAAGAGATAGCCGCCGATAACATCGCCAATCGCCAGGATGTTCGGAGTTGAGGTCTGAAGATACTTGTCCACTTTGATGCCTTTGGTATCATACGTGACACCGGCTGTTTCCAGACCTAATCCTTCGACGTTAGGTCGGCGACCCAGCGTCACCAGAATCTCATCGGCCTCGAAGGTCAAGAGCCTGTCCCCCTGTCTGGCGGTCACCACCTTTTTCTGCCCGTTGCGATGTGCTTTGACAAACATGGCGTTGGTCACGATGGTCATCTGCTCGGACTGCAAGACACCGGTCAGGGCAGCCGATACCTCCGGGTCTTCCCGCGGCAGAATACGACCCAGCCCCTCGAGAATAGTCACATTGCTCCCCAGGCGTGCGAGCGACTGGCCTAATTCCACGCCTATAGGTCCACCTCCGACAACGACGAGCGATGCTGGGAGGTGCTGCAGGTCAAAGACGCTCTCATTGGTCAGGTACCCGACTTCTTCCAGCCCCTCGATCCTGGGAACAAGTGGGCGCGAGCCGGTAGCGATCACGATATTCCGGCTCGTGATGTGCTCCCCATTCAACAGCAGTTCGTGGGCCGCGGCGAACGAGACAGTGCCGAACGTGACGGTGACGCCCTCGGTGTAGACCCGTTCGTTTTCAGCAACGCGCCGGATCACCTCCTGGATATACTGAGAAAGCTTTGCCATGTCGATGTCCGGGTTAGCCAGGAAGAGTCCCAGCCTGGCTGCGCCTCTGATCTGCTGCATGACACGCGCGACGTGAATCAGGCTCTTGCTCGGAACACAGCCGTAATGCAAACAGTCTCCCCCCAGACGCTCTTTGTCGATGAGTAAGACGTACGCGCCGAGTGAAGCTGCTAATCGCGCAGCGGTAAGTCCACCCGATCCACCGCCAATAATAGTTAAATCATACTGCTTGCGAGTCATTAGGGCCTCCTCGATGGTCTCGTATGATGCCAGGGCTGTCCCTTGATATCCATCTACCAGTATAGCCCTGCGAAAGGAGGGGTTCTGTAGCGTAGGCTACAGAACCCTCTGTATGGGGATTGCAATTGAATGCAACCAGAGCGAACTCCGGGGCGTTCGCAGCAGCAAGCGTGTACAGGCAGCAGGTGTTCTCTGTGCGGAGGTTCGGATTGACGTGGACGAACGTGTCACTTGAAGAAGGCCGCACACCATAATCAGAACCGCGAAGACGAGTACAACCCCATGTTTCATATGCGACAGATGAGCTGTGCAGGTTCCGTGATCTATGCTCTCCTGGTAACTCGACCGTCAGGATATTCCTCTCCACATTCTCAACGGAAGAGTGTGCAGAGCTGGAATGATCTCGGAACGAAACGGTCGAATCATGGGAAGTTCTGTCGTCCAGGCGACAGAACTTCCTCCCTGCGATGGTTGCCGACGCTCATGGCTGGTTCTCCATTTCATGAGTTCAAGAGACGAACGTCTCAATCGTAGGGGCATGAACTGCTGTTTCTAGCAGACGCAGAGCGGCCTGGATGACTGCACGCTGCTGCTCATGATGGTATGGCAACCCGAGAGGGCGTCCCATGAGATGCGGTGTGATGAGTGTGCGTGCTGGCTTGAGCAGTTCCGCATCAGGACGGAAGGCCTCGATGTAGACACACACTGTTGGGATGCCAATCGACTCGATGGCGCGTGCGACGTGACCCACGGTCACATGACAGATGGGTCAGCCAGGGGTCAGAAAGACGGCATCCACGCCGTCGTCCTTGAGCATCTGCGCCCACTGCGGCGCGCTCTCCTGCATCAGACGGGGCATGTTGGTCAGCCCGTGGTAGGAGTAGTTGGGCTGCGCCAGGGCGCCGATCACTCCCTCTTGCGCGAGTTCGCGCAAGCGAGTCAGCGGGAAGATCACATTGATGTCCTTCTGCGCTGCGCGGATGTCGTAGGCGACATGCCCGACGCGCAGGCGCTCTTCTGGTGTCCCCGCCGGGATGACGCGCAGGGAGGGGAAGCGCTCGGTTGCCTTGCGCACGTCGCGCACCGCCTGCTCGTAGGTGAGTTCGGCGGGGTAGTACGGGTCCTGGTCGTCCAGGTAGATCGCTCCAGAGCTGAAGATGGCCACGGTAGCCTCGCGGAGCGGCTTACGCAGCGGGGCGAACGGGGCATCGGGAAAATTCGGGCGGAAGGGTGCAGGGGTCTGCGTGGGAACATAGGCCGCGACCTGCCCTTGTTCCACAAAGCGGGCGAGTGCCTCGGTGCTGCCATCATCAATGGCATCTCCGACCTGCCGTAGCAATCCCTGGACAAAGCTCGCGAGGTCCTCCTCGGAGAAGTTTTTGAGAAATTTAAAGGAGTTATCGGCTCGCTCGGCGTGATAGAGGCTGGCGGCAAAGGTTTTGAGCGAAAGCGGCTCTGGTTCTGAATGGGTCTGGTGATCAACCATTGATGCGATCTCCCTGTGTGCAAAAAGTCAAAAACATGATGCTACAGAGGAGAACCATTGTGCGCCACTTGTTATTCCATCGTCCTCGTCTCAGGGTGAGACCGACTCGTTCTTGAGTACCGGTTTCCTAGTCTCGTTACTCGTAATTGTTGCCTCTCTTCACTCTTGCTCCTAACGAAGCCAAAGAAATGTTGTGGTCCTTTTCGAGAATCTTCATGGACGCCGACGCCGACTCCCAGCAGGAAAAGCACCAGAGAAATCCCTCCCAGGCCCAAACAATAGTAGGCAAACGGATGTAGCCGTCCGGTTTCCTCTCGTTTGTCTTGTCGGTCTGTCCTCTGGATATTCTCGGTTGCTCTCTAACCATCACGCCAGATGCAGACGTGAAGCTGCTCGCAAGAGGGTGTCTGTTGGCACACGAAGCGGGCGCCGCAAGGCGGTCACGATGCCTGCTGCCACTAGACCACTCCCGGCACCCCCCAGGATATCACCAGGGTAGTGTACTCCCACGAACACACGAGCGATGCCAATACTGCACGCCAACAGCACAGCGAGACCCATCAAGACCAGCGGCAGGACGAGGGAATGCCACCCTTGCGATCCTCCTAAAGCGGCGCGTTGCTTCCAGGCACGAGCGCCCAGTGCTGGCAAGGTGAACAGGAACATTCCAACCACCGCAAAAGAGACTGCCGCGTGGTCACTGGGAAACGAGTCATCGGCTGGATGTGCAATGAGCAAATGGACCACATGGGTCACGAAGGGGCGCGGCTCAAAAACTAGATGCTCAATTCCCAGGTTGAACGCGACAGCCAGTACACAGGCAGCAATACTCCACACGAACGTGGTGCGGCAGGCATAGATGATCTCCGCTTCCCCTGGGCGGTCAGCGCGTCTGCGCAACAGGCGCGGGCGTCCCCATAGCAGCAGCAGCAGCGGCCAGAGAAAAATCAGATCGTTGGCACATACGATCATGATCTGATCAAGGACCGGCACGCGACCGGCGTAGTGATTGAGATCGACAAAGAGGCGGTAATTTTCTTGTAGTATCCAGGGCATAGTTGGACTCCTTTGTGCGCTAGGAGCGCCGATGTGTCCCTGGTCGGTTCACCAGAGCCACAATGACGCCCAGAACGGTCAGGACCGCAAACAGCGCGATGTGCGCGGGTTGCGGAGATAGAGGCGGATGCGAGCCACTCACCAGGACATGGGCGCATAATAGATGGCAAGCAGCAGCGAAAGCAGCGCGACGATCAGCTCTCCCACAAAACGGGTGTGTGTCGATTCATAGAAGAGGCCTTCCTTTCATTCTCTTGATCTTCTTACAACGATGACCATCGTTCGAGGTGGATCGGGCGCAGCGGTTTGCGTGCTGTCCCCGCCGTAGGATGTTGCTCCCTGTTTGGGGAGGTGTGTCCAGGGTAATGCACGCCTCGGGACGTGCCAGGAGAAGTTGCCTGAATGTACTGGGAGCGAAGACCGACAGCAGCATATTCAGGATGCTGCTGCTTTGTTCCAGTGGTCCTTCTGTGGGTCGCCTGTCGGCGTTCGCCCAGTCCGATGTAGTGTTCGAGCGGGCCTGGGAACACGCTGACGGCGTATTCCTCCCACACTCGTGTCTTTTGGCGAAACAAGAAAAACACCGCGACCATGGCGCTCCCGGTGAGCAAGAGCAATCCTCACCCAAGCGGTCCAGTGAGTCGATAGACGGTGGTTCCCAGCAGGTAGCCTCCCAGTCCGTAGCTCGTTGCCCACAGGAGTCCTCCCAACGCATTGCACCAGAGGAAGCGGGTCCAACGTAGGTGATAGATCCCGGCCAACCACGCTGCCCACATGCGCAGCACTGTCACAAACCGTCCGAAGAAGACGACTTTCCCCCCGTGCTGCTGAAAGAGGACGAGGCCGAGTTTCAGTTTGCGCTCGTTGATCCGAACCAGATAGCCATAGCGTAGCAGGAGACGCGCTCCTCCGGTAGTGCCAATCCAATACCCCAGGTTATCCCCAAGCACAGCACCGCCTGCTGCTGCTCCAATGACCAGCGGCAGCGAAAGCACTCGCGTGGTCCCAGCAGTGATAGCGGCTGCCAGCAGCACGGTTTCCCCAGGAGCAGGGACCCCCATACTTTCGAGCGCAACCACGAGCAGGACCGCTCCATAGCCATACGTGGATAGCCAGAGCAGCAGAGCAAAGGCGAGTGGTAGATGCACCATCAACACGCTCCTTTTCCGTTTTTCTCATTGAGCGACTCGGCTGGATGTCCATGGTGGCAAGATGCCCTGCAGCAGTGGGCCAGCTCTTAAAGGCATTGTTTCCACTGCCCGGCTTGGAGAAGCTCACGGGTACTCTAACAGGCAAAGATGAAGTGAAGATGAAGAACTGGGCCGTTGTGCCAAATGGGGGATATTTCATCCGCTCTTCATATGGACGCGGTACAGTAATAAGAGGAGCATGGAAAAGTCACACACTCGCCTGTGAACACCAGGGGAGAGAGGAAAGGAGGCACGAACAGGTGCGTTTGTTAGTTGTCGAAGACCATCCCGAACTGGGACCTGACCTGAAAGCCGGTCTGGAAGAGTATCATTACGCGGTGGACCTGGTCCCCAACGGAGAGGATGCGTGTGCGCTGGGCGGCCTTGTGCCCTACGATCTCATCATTTTGGATATCCTACTCCCTGATCTCGACGGGTGGGAGGTCTGCCGACGCCTACGTGCGCAGCACAAGTTGATGCCGATCCTCTTTCTCACGGCCCTGGGCGAGGTAGAACACCGCATACAGGGACTCGATCTGGGGGCAGATGATTATATGGTCAAACCGTTTGACTTGCGGGAACTGGAAGCGCGCGTGCGTGCGTTACTCCGCCGGGATGGCGCTTCCCGTGAGCCGGTTTTGCGCTTTCTGGACCTGACACTGGATACGCGGACCCATGAAGGCCAGCGAGGCGAACGCCCCTTCCCGCTTTCTAGCAAGGAATACGCTTTGCTCCATCTCCTGATGAGCCACCCCCGCACGATTTTGAGTCGCACAACGATCGCGGAGCATGTCTGGGATTATGATGCAGACCATTTTTCCAATGTTATTGATGTGTATATCCGCAATTTGCGCAAGAGCCTTTGTGCGGCAGGAGAACCCGACCTGATCCAGACAGTGCGTGGGTCCGGGTATCAACTAAAGGAGTCCCTGTAATGAATACACTGTACGCGACGTTCACGTCGCTGCGTCGATCCGTGCCATTCAGCCTGCGCCTGCAACTGGCTGTCTGGTATACCATGGCTTTTGCCGTGCTGCTCCTACTCACCGGCGCCGTGTTTTATCAGTATCTCGAACGCTCTCTGGAAGCGAGCGTCGATACCGATCTGCAGATTCGTACGCAGCAGGTGGCTTCCGGTCTCGTCCTCCACCATGGCACTGTGACCCTCTATGGTGTGGCTGCGGCCTTGCCAGGATTTGGAGCAGCGAAATCTCCGCAAGGGACGTACCTTTCGGATGTCAATCAAGGAGTACTTGTTCGTCTGCTGGATGCGCACGGCACGCTACTTGCCGAAACTCCCGCCTTTCGCGCCTTGCAGGTGCCTGTCGCCAGTGTTACGCAACCGCTCCAGGGTACCCCCTGGCAGGGAACCGTCTTGTCCACGGGTGATCAAGAAGTGCGTCTCTACAGCCGCACCCTGACGAACGCGGGGAAACCGATGGCCGTGATCCAGGTGGGCGAATCGCTTTCCACGTTACACGCGCTGCTGCATCAGTTGGTGGCAGCGCTGCTCGTCGTGGGCTTTCTAGTGTTGGCTTCCTGCACGGTGGGCAGCTACTGGCTGGCAGGGCGCTCGTTTGCCCCCATCCAACGGCTCGCGGAGACAGCACGGAAGATCAAGGGGGGAGATCTGCAACAGCGGGTTCCAGTCCCTCTCGTGCGCGACGAAGTGCAGTATCTGGCGGTGACGCTGAATGAGATGCTCGATTCGCTCGATCAGTCCTTCTCCCGCCAACGCCGGTTTGTCGCCGATGCCTCCCATGAACTGCGCACCCCGGTCGCGGTGATCCGCAATAAGGCCGAGGTCGCCTTACTGCGGCCACGCTGCCAGGACGATTATTGCACGGTCCTGCACAGCATTCACGCGGAAACCGAGCGCCTGAGTCACCTTATCAGTGATCTGCTAGCACTGGCACGCGGCGATGAGGGACAGGCGCGGTTTGAGCGCGAAGCAGTCCGTCTGGATCAGCTGGTGGAAGCGGTGGCAGCCACTGCAGACGGACTGGCGTACGAGCATGGCATCCGTCTCTCCGTTCAGGTACCCCAACCAGTCACCTTGATTGGCGATGAGGCCAGGCTTATTCAAGTGATCATGAACCTGCTGGACAACGCGATCCGCTATACTAATGCTGGCGGGCAGGTGCAGGTGAGCCTCCAGGCGACCCCACAGACTGTACAACTGGTCGTCCGAGATACAGGGATCGGCATCGCGTCGGAGCACGTGCCGCATCTCTTTGAACGGTTCTATCGTGCTGATCCTTCCCGTAGACGAACCGGGGGTAGTGGGACTGGCCTGGGACTCGCGATTGTCGAATGGATCGTGCGCATGCACGATGGGTCAGTCGTGGTGAGCAGTCAGGTGGGACAAGGCTCCTGTTTCACGGTGACGTTGCCACTCACTCCTCACACCGCTTTTCCGGTCAGACCCATGCCTCTCCATGTGTGAGGGAACTGAAGGCAGCAAAGGAGGAGCATGGCGACAAACCAGCGTTGCTGTGATTCGCGTCACGAAAAAGACGCAAAACAGGTCTTGCCGAACTGAGTAAACTCATGGCATAATGGGAGTTATCCCGTGAGTCGGACCGCAACACACTCGTCTCGCACGCACGAAAGAGGGATCGCTGTCTTCCCGGTCCTCCCGAATCAGCGCGAAATGCTCACGGCATACCTTTTTTGAGCAAGGAGCAACCAACGATGGACGAAGTGCGGGCCCCAATCACCCCTTTCCCCGAAAGGCGGGCCACTGCCTGGATTGATACTTACCGGGAGGAAATGTTAACCGCTAAGGACGAGGCGACGATCGAGACGTACACCCGTATCCTGGAGAAGTTTGCCGCGTGGCTCTCCCTCCGCCCTGGTAATTCCGGCCAGTTCTCCCCCCAGGCGATGACGCGCACTGCCATCGAGAGCTTTCTCGATACCCGGCCCAGCTTGAGTTATAAAAAGCAGGCACGCGCCGCCCTGTGTGGCTTCTGTCGCTGGTTGCAGGAGGATCAGCACCTGCTCTCGCGTAATCCAGTCCGTGGCGTTGCAATCCCAGCGCAAGCATTGCTCGCTCCACGTGAGCTGTCAGAAGATCGGCACTATGTGATCCGTGACCTGGTGGAACGGGAGGCCGATGTGCGCAGCAAGGCGGCGTTTGCTCCTGGCTATTGGGCCGGGTGCCGCGTGAGCGACGTGTCCTGGCTGCTACTCGATCAGACGCGGGTGTCCAGAAAAGCCGGGTGGATGACGGTTGGGCATAAGGGCGGCAAGGAACGCACCATCGACAGAGGTCGGATGAGGCACGGAGTCCGCTGTATGATTACTTCCAACAGGGTGAGCGTAAGGCGAGCTCCTACGTCTTTACCAGAAAGCCGTGCGAAAAAGCGCCTGAGCGCGGAAGAGATCGACGGCTGGCGCTGGCCTGAGGATGGTATTCACCAATGGTGGCTGCAACGAAACCGCGAGGGCGTGCCTCGCAGAAGCCAGATTCATCAACGACATCGATTTCCACGATCTCCGTCACGGTTTTGCGCATCGAGCGCGGGCAGCAGGCTGGAGCCTGGAAGAGGTGGCGTATTACCTGGGCACATCACGCAATCCGCGGGATGCCAGCCATTCAAACCACGATCCGCTACACGCAAGTGAGCCGGAAGCCGCGTGAAAGAGAAGCTGAAGCTGCTCCGAGGATAGCGAGCACCTCATGATCCGGGAGACGCCTGCCAGTCGAGAAGTTTTGAAAGCTGCCGAGGAGGCTTGATGTATGAGAAAAATGATCAGCAGATTGGTGAGCATGCTCGGTATCTTCCTGGTGCTTTTCATAGCACTCATTGCCCTTATTCGTTTTTACCCGTATACCTCTAATTTCCCTGCCTATCCAAAGATAACCTATACAAAATCCGGGGCAGAGGGAGACCCTCTCAATCTGATCTTTGTTGGGGGCAAAGATCAGATCATGCAAAGCTTTCACCAGGCAGGGTGGTTGATTCCTGATCCCATTACCCTGCAAACCTCCGAGAAAATTGCCGTTGATAGTCTCACTCACAAAAGTTACCCTACGGCACCAGTCAGTAATCTCTACGTCTTTGGGCGAGTTCAGGATCTCGCTTTTGAAAAGCCCACCAACGATGTCGCAAACCGCGGACACATTCGCCTCTGGAAGACGGGAACGCTCATTGGTGGACAACTCATCTGGATTGGGCAAGCATCCTATGATAGCGGGATTGAGCTGAGCGGAACCAACCATCTTCCCACCCATCACATTGCGCCAACTGTGGACTTGGAAAGAAATGCCGTCGGCACTGACCTGGCAAAAACTGGTCTCGTCAAAGAGGAAGCGGACGCAGCATTTACTCCTCCCATTTTGTATGCCCGCAATGGGGGCGGGGATTATTATGCAAGCGATGGCGATGTGCTGGTGATCAATTACACGCAGGCCCCTATCCCACTCAATCAATCGGTATGGGTCATAGATGGACTGAAAACCGGCGTCTTCCTCTTCTACGATGCGCTTTTCACCGTTGTTGGTGCGCTGATTGCTTTCCTGGTGCTGGTTGCAGTACTCACCGCAGGACTTGCGTTCTGGCGATTCACAGAAAGAAACCGGATCATGATGCGGAAATAACCAGATGACATGAAAAGCCCATCTGTACAGCCAGGTAGACTTGCGCGAACGGATCAAAGCTTTCCAGCAACAGGAAGTGAAGCAGAGCATACGCGACCGGGTGACTCGTTCACCCGGCAAAACCGATATCAGCTGTGACCTGGTGATTTTGGCCAAAGATCGTCGCGCAGGTCTACCACTGAGCCTTGCAGCCCATGAATGATCAAGACCAGGCGCGGTGAGATGGCCGCAATATCCCGCAGGAGTTCCACCTGGCGGAAATGATAGCCAGCACGTCGCCAGAGTAACACATCCGCCAGCCAGAGGAGTGGAACCAGGGGGAGATGGAATACGCAGTGAAGATGATAGTTGATGACGCTGCTATGGCTCGCAAAGGCACTATTGGCAACCAGTGCCTCTATCTCGGTAAGCCTGGTGCTGCACATAATTGCTGCCGCCGTGTTCATGGAATATGCCAGCATGCCCAGGGATGACTGTGGCGCGTGCGCCTTTACACAGGTGACGGCCCCAAGGAAATCATTGACCTCACAATAGCTGAGTGTCACCGCAGTGCTACCGGGCATTCCATGACCATACTATTCAAACACCAGCACGTTGTGACCGGCCTTCCAGAGGTGAGCGCAGATACCGAACACATCGGTGGCCCGCGAACGATACCCCGGACACACGAGAATAGTCGTCGTGGCCTGTGGATACGAAATGTACCAGCCAGCGACCAGGGAATCTCTCTTGCCGAGTCGGAAACCTCACCGCCTCGGTGGGCAAGTCGAATTCATACGGCGAGAGGGTATACAGGTCCCGTGTCGTCCTCCTCTTTGGATGGGTAAGGACTACTACAATAGAGAGTGCTACCGTAACGAGCAAACCAAATACTCCGAGACCGCTACCGACAACGGCAAGGAGGACCTGCTTGAGCGAGGTACGCGGAATATGCAGAGAGTGTTGCTGCTTCATCATGGGTTCACCACGGCTTTCAGGTCTGCACAGACCTGAAAGAATGCTTCTGTTCCAGACTGCAACAACGACCAGGCGGCCCTATTCCTGTGTAGCCCAGGTTACACTATCCTTTCAGATTCCTTCATCTACGATTGCTGGCAAAAGGTGCTGAGCAAGCAAGCGTATCACGATCTCGATGTTTTTCTGTAGCCGGGGCTACAGAACATGAGGAGACCAGCGCGTATGCTGAGAACACACCGACGTCCTTCTTCTATTCGTGTTCTCTGAAAGGGATACCATGTCAGAATCACAAACATTCACTGGACAACACACGATTAAGATGTATGCCACCACCTGGTGCGGCGATTGTCGCATGGCGAAGCGCTGGTTCGATGCGCACGGCATCCCGTATGAGTATATCAATATTGAGAGCGATGAGCAGGCTGCTGCCGAGGTGCTGCGTCTCAACAGGGGCATGCGCAGTGTCCCCACTATTATCTTCCCCGATGGCTCGGTCCTCGTCGAACCGAGCGCGCGCGAACTGGCCGCCAAATGCTTGCAGGAACCAGAACCATCGCTCGGCGAACGCCTGAAGAATCTGTACAAAGACATCGTGAGGAGAGAGAGCTGAAAAGGGTTGACCGATCGCGACGCAATGCCCTTGCTTTAGCGCTGGGGAAGCTCGGCCGGTTCGCCCAAATCCGGCGGTCGTTCCTCGGCCTGGGAGATGGCCCAGGCAGCATTCACGAGGCCGATGTGACTGAACGCCTGCGGGAAGTTCCCCAGCAGTTCGCCTGTCGCCGGATCTACCTCCTCGGCGAGCAAGCCGACATCATTCGCATAGGCAATCGCCCGTTCGAAGGTCGCTCTGGCCCGTTCGACCTCTCCTGCCAGTGCCTGCGCCTGGGCGAGCCAGAACGTACAGAGGAGGAAGGTTCCTTCTTCACCAGCCAGACCATCGGATGCGCGGTAGCGGTAGACCAGCCCATGCTCATCGGTGAGCTTTTCCGCGATCGCGTCTATCGTGGATCGCATGCGTGGGTCAGTGGCGGGCAGGAATCCCACGATTGGCATCATGAGCGTGGAGGCATCCAGGTCATCAGAGCCAAACGTCTGGGTGAACGCTCCAGCTTTCTCGCTCCACCCATCCTTGAGGATGGCGTCGCGGATCTGCTCACGTGTCGCTGTCCAGGGAGCAATCCGGTGCTGCGCATGCAAGAGATCGGCGAGGTTGAGAGCGGAGTCGAGTGCTACCCAACACATGAGCTTTGAGTAAAGGAAATCCCTTGCGTCTCCACGCACCTCCCAGATGCCCTGGTCGCGCTCCTGCCAGCGTGTCGCCGCGGCGTCGGCAACCTCGACCAGGAAGGTGCGCGTGACCTCGTCGAGATCACTGAGCTGGTCGCGCAGGCGGCGAGCTGCTCCCAGGAGTTCGCCGTAGACGTCGAGCTGGCGCTGATTCCAGGCGCCGTTGCCAATGCGTACCGGGCGGCTGGCACGCCATCCAGCCAGGTGGGTGAGTGAGCGTTCGCTCAGATCGCGCTCGCCACCGACTCCGAACATAATCTGAAGATCAACACCGCGCCGGATCTGGGTGGCCACGGCACCAGCCATCCAGGAGAAGAACCAATGCGCCTCGTCAGGGCAAGCTGCGACCCAGAGTGCTTCCAGTGTAAAGCTGGCGTCCCGAATCCAGGTGTAGCGGTAATCCCAGTTGCGCTCTCCCCCGATGGACTCGGGTAAGGAGGTGGTGGGTGCAGCGACGATGGCTCCGGTGGGACGGTACATGAGTGCCTGTAGCACACGACCACTGTGATGGACCAGGTCTCGCCACGGTCCCACGTATCGCTGATGCAGATCTGACCAGGTCCGCCATCCCACCACGGTGTTGTGCAAGGAGTCAGTGATCGCCGCCTGAGGAGACACTTCCGGAGTTTTCTCCCAGCTCGCCGTGTGCTGTAGTGCAAAGCTCGCCTGCTCACCTGCCTGAAGCGTGAAACGAGCGCGTGCAATTGAGCCATCTATAGCTAACTGCATTGGTGTAGAGAGGACCAGGACATCTGCGCCACCACGGGCGACAATGCCACCCTGAATTGGTCTCAGCAGGGGGAAAATGAGGCCGTATTCGAAGCGGGGCGCATACTCAAGCTCTATCTCTACCGTGCCGTTCTGGCACGATACAGAGCGGATCACTATGCCAGGCGAGTTGACGCCCAGTTCGTGCCCGCGCTCATTGCGCCCGATCGCCATCGCTTCGACGAGCACTGCGCTGCCCGTTGGGGTACGCAAGGTCGTCTCAAGTGCCATCGTCCCCTCAAGGTAGCGGCGACTTACTTCGGTAACACCAACCGCGTGGATGGACCAGTGTCCCGCCTGTTCGTCCAACAGCCGGGCAAAGACCGACGGTCCATCGAAGCGGGGAAAGCACAGCCAATCGACAGATCCCTCGCGGCTGACCAGCGCGGCAGAGCGGCAGTCTGACAGCAGGGCGTAGTCGGCAATGGGCACGTCACTCATGAGCACTCTCCTCTCGCCTTCATCCGTCGTGGTTGTGTCAACGTGATGAACGGCTGAAGTGTCTGGTAAACGGACTTCTTGAAAATAGAGGTACCACATTCTTATCATACGACACCATTGTCTTCTGTAGCCTACGCTACAGAAGACAATGGTCAATACAATGGACAATGAGCGGCAGCATCGCGGTTCAGTCTCGCGTTGGGTCAAAGGCACTGCCTCCCCAGTTTTTCGTGTAGATCGGAGGAAGAAGCTTTTCCTTTGGCCTCTCTTCGGGTACACTGTATCCCTATTCACCGGCACTGTTAGCAAGATCGAAAGGAACACATCCATGACCGATGAACCCAAAAACCGCATCAATATGGAAAAGGGCCGCCAGGTTTATGAAAAGACCCACGCCCGCTTTGCCAGTAACCAGGCCCTCGGCAAGACCACCATCCGCGCTGTGGCAAAGCTGCTTGAGGACATGCACATCGAGGGCCGCGTCGGTAAATTCCATCTCGAGTCCGACGAACCCGCCGTGCGCGGCGGGACCGACCTGGGACCTACCCCCTTGCAGTATTTCGTCGCCGGGGCCGCATTCTGCCTCATCACCCAGATCGCACGCTTCGCGCCCCTCTACGATGTCCCCCTCGAAGAGGTGCAGGCCGATGTCCGGGCCGAATTCAACGCCGCCGACAAGTTTATCACGGACGGTCCCAACGGTGCCTTCGAGCAGGTTACCTACGCCCTCACCGTACACAGCTCAGCGCCTCCCGAACAAGTGCGCCTCCTCATCGAACACGCCGAAGGGGCCTGCCATGCCGCCCAATCCCTGCGCCAGACGGTCCCTGTCTCACTTGAGGGCCAGCTGAATGGACAACCACTCCCGCTCACCGATGAGTGATAGTGGAAGAGCATGTGCCTTTCAGTCACGTCTGTATCGAGCCTCAGATAGGGGTGAACGGTAGCGAAGATGCCATTCGACCGCATGCGCATCCCGGTCAGTACCACAGTCCCAGGCCTGGATTCCCTTTGCGGCTGGAAAGGAACAGACAGGATCACAGCACATGCTTCCGTATGTACATTACCAGCAAGAGAATCATTAGCCCAAAGAGCAGGAGGAGCAGAAGGAGCTTCAAGAGGAGCGGTGTTACATAGACTCCAATGACGATGAAAAGACCTATTTCGAGAATAGCACTGGCTAATCCCATCAGTGTTTGTTTCATGCTTCGCTACTCTTCTCTGTTGAGCTATTCGGCCCCGTTGAGAACACCTTCCAGTGAGCGCAACTCAACCCGCACTCCTTCCAGCATAGCACCAGATAAAGATGAGTTCTGTAGCGTAGGCTACAGACATGCGGGGCCATGCATACTACAGTAGAGGGAAGAATGAGGAGATACTGCGTGTGCAAGCGATCACGCTGTTTTAAAAGAAAGAGGGGGTAACCTCCTATGCGTGCGATACTCTCCGAGCAACTGCAACATCATCTCCAGCGTATGGGGAGTGCGGTCCTTACGGTGACGCTCGAACCCCTCCGCTGCTGAAGTGGCACCTTCTTTGAGGTATCGGTCGATACCCGTGAACCACGTGATCAGAGCCGCTATGCCTCGTTTGTCCAGGATGGGGTATCTATCTACTACTCCCCGAAACTTGGTCGCACGTCAGATATTCTGGAACTGGATTATGTGCGTATCTTGTTCCACAGCAAACCAGTGCTGTCCGGGCCGGACAATCTGGTAGCAACCATCCTGATGGGGAGGATCTAGGGAGGTCGAGGTGCAGTGCCGGTACTTCGGTACCACGTCTACGAGCGCCTGTTACCTGGAACGTCTATGCTAGTTGAGAAGTAGCCTAGGGAGTGTCCGTTGTTGCGATGCTAGCGCACAACTGATCCTCAGATAGGCACACGCTCATCCGATGCGATGTCATTACACCGTGAAGGGACCCATTCTTGATTGAGAGCGTGTTCGTGTAAGAGAACCCCGCGCTGCCAGCAAGAAGAACAAACAGCAGACATTGGCGCTGTAGACCTCTTGAGAGTGCGGCGGAGGACCCGGGCAAGAGAGTGAGGAATAGTATGGTTGTCCTACCATGGTGGGATCATCTCAATGATCTTCCAGACCTACCAGGAAGTGTTCCCCTGGCAAAACGCGAGAGTGCGCGGCGCAGGCAGCTCGTGAGTACGATTTTACTGGTCGTGGCTGGCTTCCAACTGGTCAATCTACCAGGCGCGATCAAAGATCAGCGTCCTCTGGCTCTCGGGACGGTCGTTCTGGGCCTGGCGATTTGCGGAGTGGCCATGCTGTTCAACAGGGGCGGCAAGGCTATTGTCAGCAGCGTCCTGCTGATCGTCGTGATCGACCTGGGGTGTGGCCTGATGCTGCTGACCTCTCCTATGGGACTTGATGTGGCAAATCTGCCGGTCTTCGATGTGCTGATCGTCTCCGAACTCATCGCCGTCTCTCTGCTCCCTGCGGTGAGCGTCTTTCCCATCGCGCTGGGGAATATCTTCTTCATCCTCGGTGACATCGCCCTCCAGCCACATACACCTGCCTTAAACCAGCTGCTGGCTTCAGGTATGGCGTATGATGCCATCATCCAACCAATCGGCTTGCAGATTATCGTCGCATTGGTCACGTATCTCTGGGTCCGGAGTGCTCTGCGAGCTATCGCACGGGCGGACCGTGCCGAAGAGGTCGCCGAGTTGAAGCGGCGTGATGCCCAGCGCACCCAGCAGCTCGAGACGGGCATCCAGCAGTTGTTGCAGACACAGGTGCGTGCTGCGAACGGCGATCTGCTGGCACGGGCAAACCTGAGCCAGGACGACATGCTCTGGCAGGTCGGTGTCTCGCTCAATACGCTGTTGTCACGCCTGCAGAAGGCTGGCCGTGAAGCCAGTCGAGCCGAGTACGAGAATCAGCAATTGCGGGGGGAAGTAGCGTGGCTAACCGAGGCATTGCGCCAGGCAAGGGCCGGGAAACAGGTTCCATAAGGGAGGTATGCGCGTTTTTCGTCTGGAGAGTGTATTGAGAGGGATGGTGTACCTGCTTGAGCATGCACTACAGCTTCTGGTCCAGCAGAGGAGTCATCAACCATCTGATAGAAGGCAGGAAACATGACAATGTCATCTGGCGGTTTCCCGTTCTTTGACGACAGCAAGATTCTTCTCACCGTCTTTTCGAGTGTGTTACCGCCAACGTATAATTGGTATTGACGTTGACAATTGCATCAGACACTGACGTGAGATGCTGAAGAGAAGACAGATGACGGCATCTGTTTTGAAGCGGCACGCAGGACCCTGTCTGTCCACTCCGCGGACACTCGCGGCGACGAGCCTCCACCTCGTTCCTCCCATCCTACAGAAGTCGCTTCTGTAGGATGTTCGTCCGGTACCGGTCGCCTGGGCTATGCATGCACTGTCACTTCTTCTCTCAGCGATATGAACCCTGCTGCTTCGCCGACTACCTTCCTGGAAAGGCTCTCTCCTGATCATATAGCCCCTCCCAATGACCCGGTGATGGCATCCTCGAAACGTTCTCCTGTGGTGTTGCTTCCCCCAGGACCACTACGGCCATCTGGACCAGAGGGGCAGGCTCCTACCAGGAGAATCTGGCATGGACTCCGTACTCGTCCACCTGCTCTGATCGCCGCTGTCCTGATTGCCAGGCTCGCCCCGCTCTTCGGATTCACGCCGATTGCGTCTGGCATCGTCGAAGATGTCACGGCCCTGTTCGCACGGCTGTTCCTCAGCGAGGGTCAGCTCCGGAGTCGGCTGCGTTGAGCGTGCATGATGATCGTTCGTGGTGCGCTTGTTGCCGTGTGCGTCATGGCTCGGTGCAGCTGGAAAGTATGAGCATCTGCGCACAAGCGAGAGTGATGAGGAGAGCATGACAGCACTCCCGGCCGTGATGAAGGAACGCAGCGTACCCCGCTTGTTGAAGCGATGCGGTGTTGCGTGTTCCCCCCTTGACACGAGTGAGAATCTTCTGCTACACTATTATATATCCGTATATCCTGATATGTAAGGGAAATCTCAATGGAAACGATTCATGACGATAATCTCATCACCGCTGGAGTGGTGCCAGCACCAGATAAGGTTCTTCAACCGGAAATCCCGCTCCTCATGCCTGACGAGGCAGCACTCTACGCACGTTTCTTCCAGGTGCTGAGTGACCCGACACGGGTGCGCCTCTTGCACCTGCTCCTCGACGTGCCGGATCCGGGACGCACCGTCAGCGAACTGGTCGAGGTCATTGGAGCGCCACAGAGTCGCATCTCGACGCACCTGGGCTGCCTGCGCTGGTGTGGACTGGTGCAGGCCACTCGCGCCGGGAAACAGGTCTACTACCGCGTCGCTGATCCGCGTGTGCGCGACTTGCTAGCACTCGGTGGAGCGATGCTGCGCGACTACGCGGCTGGTATTGCCTCGTGCGGGGTCATCCGATGAACAGGAAAAGAACAAGCATGATACGCCGCACTGGAGGTATTCTGCTGACCGTGACAGGCTTTCTCGCCTGTCCCTGTCATCTGATCATTACCTTGCCGCTGCTGATCTCACTGCTGGCCGGAACGGCCCTGGGCAGTTTTCTCAGCCACAATACCGGTCTGGTGACGACCTTCGCGGGCATCTATTTTGTGGCGGTACTCGCGTTCGGGGTCTGGTTCTGGTTCGGCCCGAACCATGGGAAACGCGACGTGGATGCGGCTTGTCCCACCTGCGTGCCTGTGGAAGCTGCTACACAAGTGCAGGAGCAGTCCGCTTTGTCGGAGAACTTGCCTGCATCAAGGAGATAACACGTATGTCAACGCAAGAACAGTACGATCTGGTGATTCTGGGGAGCGGCTCGACGGCCTTTGCCGCGGCCTTGCACGCCGCCGAACTTGGCAAAACCGCCGTCATGACCGAATTTCGCACGGTCGGGGGAACCTGCGCCAACCGGGGATGTCTGCCCTCTAAGAACCTGATTGAGGCTGCACGCCTGGTCTATGATGCCGCACATCCCCGCTATCCAGGCCTGTCTCCGGTGCATATGCTGCTCAACTGGGCAGAACTCGTCGCTCAGAAAGATGCGATCGTGAGTGAGTACCGCGCTCACAAGTACGAGAGCCTGCTTGATGAACCGGAGCGCATCCAAATCGTGTCCGGTCAGGCACAGCTTCTTTCCGATCACGAGGTGGCGGTACGTACCTCTGATCGGACACGCCGCCTGGTCGGAGACCAGCTGCTCATCGCGACCGGCTCACAGCCTGCTATTCCTTCTGTGCCGGGTCTCTCGGACGTGCCGTACCTCACCAGTGATCTCTTGAGTTCCGCCGATGACCCCTGGGGAACCGAGCTGCGCGAGCAACCCCGCTCGCTGCTCATCCTGGGTGGCGGCTACATCGCGCTTGAACTGGGCCAGATGTTTGCTCGCTTCGGTACTCAGGTCACGCTTGTCACCCGAGGCAAGAGCATTCTTTCCGGCTACGAACCGGAGATTGCCGAAGCTCTGACCGAGCTATTACAAGAGGAAGGACTCCGAATCGTGACGGGAGCACAGGTACGAGGTGTCCGAAAAGCAGGAGGAGAAGTGGCTCTCTCGCTCCAGCGGCACGGGAGTCAGCAGACCCTGACGGCAGAAAAGCTGCTGATTGCCACCGGACGACGCCCGAACACCCAGGATATCGGTCTGGAGCAGGTGGGGGTCGTGCTTGACCAGACAGGAGCCGTGCGTGTCGATCGCACCTTGCGTACCAACATGCAGACGATCTGGGCAGCAGGTGATGTGATTGGACGGGAGACGGAGAGCCAGATGGCGACCCCAGTCGGGGCGCATGACGGGAAGATCGCCGCCCACAATGCTCTTTCAGGAGAACCGCTGCGCGAAATCAATCATGCGGTCATCCCCTGTGCCATCTTCACCGATCCCCAGCTTGCCGTCGTGGGCTTGACCGACGAGGAAGCCAATGCGGCAGGGATCGAGTGTGAGTGCAACACGGTTCCGCTCAGTGTGGTTCCCCGTGCAGGAGCCATCCGCGACACTCGTGGCGTGATCAAAATGGTGCTGGATCGTCCAACACGGCGTATAGTGGGCGTCTCGATGCTGGGAGTGAACGCGGCTGAGGTAATCCATGAAGCCGCGATGGCCTTGCGCTTTGGGGCCACCACCGATGATTTTATCGATATGCTCCATGTGTACCCGACGATGGCTGAGGCACTCAAGCTGGTTGCGCTCTCCTTTACGAAGGATGTGAACCGACTCAGTTGTTGCGCGAGTTAACAGAGAGGTATCAGTGGAAAGAGACAGGAGCAAACACTTATGAAAACAACGATTGATGTGCTGGTTCTGGGAACGGGTTCTGCTGCGCAGACGGTTGCCTATACTTGCCGTGAGGCAGGCCGGAGTGTGGTCGTCGTCGATTCCCGTCCCTTTGGGGGAACGTGTCAACTCCGTGGGTGTGATCCCAAGAAAGTCCTGGTTGGAGTGTCGGAGCTCACTGATTGGAGTCGACGGATGCAAGGGAAAGGGGTCGTAGTACCCAGCCTTTCCATCTCCTGGCCCGACCTGATCCGTTTCAAACGGACGTTTACTGACCCGGCTCCAGAGAGCAATGAGCAGGGCTTTACACAGGCAGGGATCGCCATGCGCCATGGACGTGCCCATTTCGTAGATCAGACGAGCGTTCAGATCGGTGAGGAGATGCTCATCGGTCGCCACGTCGTGATTGCGACGGGCGCGCGTCATGCGACGCTGGGTATTGCCGGCGAGGACCTGCTCACCACCAGCACCCAGTTCCTGGAACTGGACGAACTGCCACGTCGCATTGTCTTCGTCGGCGGTGGCTACATCGCGCTGGAGTTTGCCCATATTGCCGCACGCGCAGGGGCCCAGGTGCAGATCCTCCACCGGGGCCGTCGTCCGCTTGCCGCGTTTGATCCCGACCTGGTCGCTGAACTGATACAGGCAACACAGGAACTGGGTATCCAGGTGCAGGTCAACACCGCGGTGAAGGCGATTGAGCGACAGGGGACTCACCTGCTCGTCCATGCCCAAACGCCAGGACAGGAGCAGACCATTGAGGCCGACCTGGTCGTCCATGCCGCCGGGCGGGTGCCGGAAATCGACGACCTCGACCTGGAGACAGCGGGCATTGCACGCGGGAAGGGTGGCATCTCGGTGAACGAGTACCTGCAAAGTGTCACCAATCCGGTCGTGTATGCAGCCGGAGATGCTGTTGCCAGTGGCGGTTTCCCCCTGACGCCTGTTGCCGGAATGCAGGGAGGGATCGTGGCCCGTAATCTGCTGGAAGGAAACCGACACACCCCGAACTACGCCGGGATACCGAGTGTGGTCTTCACCACGCCCCCTCTAGCTCGCGTGGGGCTCTCCGAAGAGGCGGCGCAGGCGCAGGGTCTGCATTTCAAGACACATCATGAGGACACCACTGGCTGGTATTCCTCACGGCGAGTGGCCTTGCCACATACGGGGTTCAAGACACTTGTTGAGGAAGGCTCTGATCGTCTTCTGGGCGCACACCTGTTGGGTTTGCACGCTGAGGAGGTCATCAACCTCTTCGCCCTGGCGATCCGCACTGGACTGCGGGCAAGCGATCTCAAGGAGATGATCTATGCCTACCCAACGAGTGCATCGGATATTAGCTCCATGCTCTAATGACAAGCTGGTGACACGCAGATCAATGGAAGGAAAGGAAGGAAGGAAACCCATGAACCGTCCCTCACGGGAGACGATTGTCAGGCACCTGTCAGAACAGGTGTGTAATGAGTTGGAAGACCACTGCCTCTCCATTGTGCGAGAGGTGACACGCGGGAAATCCATGAAGAGAACCGACCGTGTTCAGCTGAGAACGGAGTGAGAGTGATGCGTGATAGCATGCGCATTGGGGAGCTGGCGGCACGTTTCGATCTCAACCCGAAGACGATCCGCTATTATGAGGAGATCGGTTTGCTGCCCAGAGCAGACCGCAGTGCGTCCGGCTATCGCCTGTATAACAAAGGCGGTGTCGAGCGGCTGAGCTTTATCCGGCGAGCCAAAACCCTCGGATTATCGCTCGAAGAGATCCGCGACATTCTTTCGGTGCAGCAGGAAGGCTCGCCGCCGTGTGGTCAGGTGTTCAGTCTCATCGATACGAAGATCAGCGCGATTGACCGGCGGATGGCCGACCTCGTGGCCTTCCGTGCCGCACTCGCGACCTTACGAACAACCTGGGCCAACGAGGACGAGCGAGTGCGGCACGCTACAGCTCCTGCACGCATCTGCCCGATCATCGAGCAGCAGACCGAGGTAGAAGACCACCCACACGCGGCGAGCGAGTTTGAGAGAGCCTCGCACTGCTGACCGACCAAACGCAGCACTCGGCTGCGTTTGGTCCTAGATGCGGAAGACGAACCTCCGCCTTCCCCTGCAACCACGACAGGGCTGGCAGAGGTGGCACTCCGCACGCCCGGTGCGGCAGCATCACACCAGTGTCATGCACTTCCCTTCCTCCAAAAATTCCCTCTCACCCCTCCCTTGACATTTTATCCGACTGGAAGGTATATCCTCAAGAGCAGGAAGGTACCGTTCAGCAGAGGAAAAACCGTGGCACTCTCCTGTGATGAGAGGCCGCCCACGCGAGGAGCTGCACCTGGTGTTCGGGGCCTTGCCGTGTGACTTCATGTGTGTACCCTGTTTACGGGGTTTGGCCTGGGAAGTCTGCTCCTCGGCATCTTGCTTCCACTGGGGCTCTTGGCTGCGTATGCGATCTTTGGTGGGGTTGCCCTGTTCGCTGCCCTGGTGGCCGTTCCACTCTTTCGCAGGGAGCGACCTTCTACATCAGATACCTGATTCCTTCTCCACCCCTTGACATTCCATTCGACTGGAAGGTGTATGCTTCTCGTGAGATGCGTCACAGCGACGCGAATCGTCGCTCAGAATCATTGCTATGGAGGCAAAGAGATCATGTTAGAAACATGGACATTTGAGGTCACCGGAGAACAAAAGATGAACTGTGAGGGGTGTGAGAATGCCATCCAGCGGTCCCTCACCCGACTACCAGGTGTCCGAAAGGTACAGGCTGACCATCATACCCAGCGCGTGGTGGTGCAGCTCGACCCTGCTCAAACCGATAGTGAGGCCATCGAAGCCAGGTTAGCCGCATCCGGCTACCAGGCACATCAGCTTGCTGATCCGACGACAGTATGACATGAAACATCACCAGGCGCGGACTTTCGCTTCGCGGTTGGTGCCATTTCCTCTCGAAAGGAGAACAAATTATGAACAAGGTGGAAGCATTCAACTGAGCCCGGAGATGCAGCAATGCATCCACCGGTGCCACGACTGTGAGAACACGTGTCAACTGACGCTCATGTATTGTCTCAGGCAAGGTGGCACCTATGCTGAAGCAGCCCACATGCGGCTGCTGCTCGATTGTCTCGCCCTGTGTCAGACCTGTACGGGCTTGATGGCACGCGATTCGGAGTTCGCCGGACGCTACTGCACACTCTGCGCTGATCTCTGCGATCTCTGTGCAGCCAGCTGCGAACAGTTTGCGGGCGATGCGCAGCTTACCGCCTGCGCGGCTTCCTGCCGCCGCTGCGCCGAGTCCTGCCGAGCGATGGGCACGTAGGCGCGGACCGTAGCTCTCCATGTTCTCTCGCGGAAGAGACGCAGTGGACCGAGTCCACTGCGCTTCTCCGCACATGCCGCCTGCCCCTATCCTGTGCAGACGAGCGATGAGGTATTCCTATGGACACACTCGAAAAGAACACACTGCTTACAACTGAAGTTTCCTCCTCTGCTCCGTACTGGGCGGAGGAGTTGGACCCGAGGCATGCACGCTTCCGTGCCAGGATTGGCGGGCTGCACTGCTCGCTCTGCACAGGCACCCTGGAAAAGGCCCTCGGGCGGTTGCCGGGGGTCGAGCACGTTGCCGTGAGCCTGACGCACGAACAGGCCCTGGTCTCCTACGACCCAACCGTGATCCGCCCGGATGATCTGCTAGAAACGCTACGCGACATCGGCTATCAAATCTGGGACCCGCGCAAACTGCGTCCATTCGTGGAGGAGGAGGCCGCCCTGGTACGGGAGGGCAAGCGCCTGCTTACGGCCATCGGGATCTCGCTGCTTACGATTGCGTTGATCCTGCAGGTCTCAGGCATCTGGTCACTCATCGTACCGGTGGTCATTGGTTCCAGCCTGCTCGCGACCGCTTTTCACATCCTGCGCGGTCAGGGCATCTGGAGAGCCATCGTGAGCGTGACGGTGCTCGGCTTACTCGTCGCGGCCATTCTGGTGGCCAACGCCCTGGGGCTAGCACGGGCTGCTGTTCCCTGGGTGGTCGGCGCATTTGCCATCGTCGTCGTCTTTGGGGTCGCGCAGCACATCCTGCTCATGGCCTGGCAGTCGTTGCGGCGTGGCATTCTCAACCAGCATGTGATGCTGGAGGCCGGGGCCTTCGCCGGGCTTATCGGCGGTCTGATTGGCGTCATCGCCCGACCCATGGGCTACCCAACGGCCCCATTCTTCGCGGTCGCGGTGCTGATCGTGAATTACCACATCTTCTCGGAGTGGCTCTCGCTGCTGGTCAAAACGCGCAGCTCACAGGCCGTGAAACGGCTGCTTGACCTACAACCTGACACTGCCCGTGTGGTGCGCAGTGACCAGGAGCGCGAGGTACCGATTGGCGAAGTGGTCATCTCCGACCTGGTGCGAGTGCGGCCTGGTGAGCGCATTCCGGTGGATGGCCTGGTCATCTCCGGCCACTCGGCCGTGGACCAGGCGCTCGTCACGGGCGAGCCGGTTCCCCTTGAAAAACAGCAAGGCGATGCGGTCATCGGCGGCTCGATCAATGGCACGGGTACACTGCTCGTCAAAGTGACGGCGGTGGGGGAGGAGAGCTTCCTGCAGCAGATCATCCGTCATGTGGAGGACGCGCGAGCCCTCAAGCCTGGCATCCTGCACCTGGTGGATCGCATCCTGCGCGTCTACACGCCGACGGTGCTGGTACTCTCGCTGCTCTCCGTCGTCGGTTGGATCGTCGGCACCTGGCTCATCACGGGTCATCCCGATGTGGAGCGGGCCGTGTTCGCAGGCCTCTCGGTCCTGGTGATGGGCTATCCGTGTGCCGTAGGCATCGCTGCCCCTCTTGCCATTGTGCGCGGAGCAGGACTCGCCGCCGACCAGGGTATCATCATGCGTACAGGCGAGGCGTTTCAGGCGTTCCGCCAGGTGACCCGCATCGTCCTCGACAAGACGGGAACGCTCACCGTGGGCAAACCGACCGTCCAGGAAATCGAGACCGACGGCGATGCTGATGCCCTGCTCGCGGTGGCTGCTGCTGCCGAAGCATCCTCGGAGCATCCTCTAGCCCAGGCTGTGCTTGCTGCAGCACTTGACCGAGGGCTGCACCTGCCAGAAGTCTCGGACTTCGAGTCGCTCACCGGGCTGGGCGTCCAGGCACGCATCCAGGACACCCAGGTGCTGGTCGGGCGTCCAGGGTTCCTCGAGGCTCGAGGAATGAACCTGGCACCACTTGCACAACGCATCAGCGCATTAGAGGAAGCGGGGCGCACGGTCATTGTGGTCAGTCAGAACGAACACCTTCTCGGAGCCATTGCCCTGGGCGACGAATTGCGAGCTGATGCCGTCGAAACCATCGCCACCATGCGGCAAGCTGGCATCACTCCCATCCTGGTGACAGGGGACAACCCGCGTGCCGCAAGCCGGGTCGGACGCGAAGTAGGCATTGACGACGTGCGTGCAGGCATCTTGCCTGGGCAGAAGGCCGAGATCGTGCGCGAGCTACAGGCAGAGGGACGCGGGCGGATCGCCATGGTTGGTGACGGCATCAATGATGCGCCGGCTCTGATGCAAGCGGATATCGGGGTAGCGATGGGCAGTGGAACGGACATCGCTATTGAGTCTTCCGACATCATCATTGTCAGCAACCGCCTGATGTCGGTGCTGGTGGCACGCGACATTAGTCGGCGCAGCTATCGCAAGACCAGGCAAAACGTCTTCCTAGCCTTCCTCTTCAACGGCATCGGGGTGCCCCTGGCCACGACCGGCCTGGTGTACCCGGTGTGGGCCATGGTCGCCATGGCGCTCTCCGTCACGACGATTTTCGTCAACTCGCTGTGGGGACGGCCCGACCTGTTGTTTGACGCCATCCGCAGTGTTGGACGACCGACGACGCCTGCGGCTCAACCTAGTGCGGTGCCAACGGCACCATGACGCCTGGACGACGGGAAGCGTTCGTCAAACAACTGCCAGGGGAGCACACAGGAGCTACAGTGCTCCTCTGGCAGCAGAGGGAAGGGACCATCACATGAACACGCTCATTTCCATCCTGACAGCCATCGGCCTGAGCCTTGAGGTCGGCCTCATCTTCTTCTACAAGGCGCTGTGGTCGATCCTCTTCGGCGTGGCGGTCACCTCCGCCATCGATGTCTTCGTGGACAAGGACCGCATGGCTCGCTTTCTCGGTGGGTGCGACGTGAAGACCACCGGACTGGCGACCGTGGCCGGCGCGGTGAGCTCGGCCTGCACGTTCGGGGCCGTGACGATTGCGCAGACCCTGTTCAAGAAAGGGGCATCAGCAGAGGCAACGTTGGCCTTCGCGCTTGCCTCGACCAACATCGTCTTCGAGCTTGCTATCCTCATCTACATTCTTTTGGGCCCGGCTTTCGTCGCAGCAGAGTTGCTGAGCGGCGTGGTGCTGGTCGCTATTATGTACCTGCTGGTGCGTGTCACCCTCCCGGTTGATGTCTTTGAGCAGGCGAGGAAGGGCATGCAAGGGCATGCAGATGAATTTGAGTTCGTTCATGCCGACCAGAAGCAGTGGTGGCAACAGCTCAGGACACTGCGAGGCTGGTACTACATCGCCACGCGCTACTTTCGCACGCTCCAGTGTATCTACAAAAGTGCGATTGTGGGTTTCCTGGTCTCCGGTTTCATTGTTGTGCTGGTACCCAGGGCGTTGTGGTCGATGCTCTTTCTGCCATCACAGAGCTTCCTTGGCGTCCTTGAGAACGCTGCGCTTGGGGTCTTGGCTGGAATTCTCAGCTTCATTGGCACCATCGGCATCGTGCCCTTCGCCACCGCGCTCTGGATTGGCGGCGCAGGGTTCGCGGGGGTGCTGGGCTGCATTGTCTCCGACAACATCACCGTCCCGGTCCTGGGCCTGTGGCGGAACTTCTACGGAAGCAAGGCCACCATGTACATCTTCGCCGTGTTCTATGTCACCATGGTGGCTACAAGCGTCCTCGTCGAGTACCTGTTCCGGGCTCTTGGCTGGATTCCCAGCCGCGTCGGTGCCACCAACCTCACCACAACAGGTATTCGGATCGACTACACCCTGGTCCTCACCCTCCTCTTCCTCGGTCTCACGGTCGCGCTGTGGATCGTGAAGCGGGTAGGAGATCAGAGAGGAGGTCCGACTAACCTCTCTGCACGGGCTGGAGATTCGGGGACCCGGACAGTGGCGTGACTTGTATCCAGCGAAGACGCTGTCCAGAATGAGAACGACCTGTGCGAGCCTATGGCTAGGTCGTCGTCGATACTGGCAAATCAGCAAGGAGCTTTTGAGCAGGCTGCCAACCGCTCACCGTACCTGGGGGCAGCAGCGCTCTCCGGTGTACCTTGCTCTTTGCCCTCCCAGATTTCAGTACACCTTTACTCCCCTGCGTTCGCCATTTGTTATGGACGCTTCAGCAGAAGCCAACCAGCAGGTCGCGCAACCAGCTTTTGCGCACGGCTCGGCTTTTCTATGCTTACGTTAGACGCTTACATCTGGCTCCCAGTACTTTTTCTATATTTACACTGGGCAGTTTGATTTTTCTCGACTTACGTTAGATTCCACAACCGACACACCAAAACACATCGTCCAGGTTCGCCCGGCAGCTTCTTATGCTTCCTATAGCCATATACTATGAAACACTGCGCTCTATGATACAGGAGAGAGGGAGGAGCCGCCGCTGCGCCAGTGAGCAGTGTTTCATTTGCAGAAGTTGTGAGCGACATGATAGACTACGATCACAACTCTAGTGGAGGACCATGCTCCCATGCATCGATCTCGCTCACGTCGGCCAGCGTCTGAGCGACGGATTCCTCCCAGCGGGGAGGGACGGATTCGTCTTCGCCCTGGCGATGAACACCCGCTTGATGTACAGTTCGCTGAGGCGCGTGCCGCTCTGGTAGTAGGATGGCGTGAAACTCTTCTGTGCAAAGATTGGGCCAAATGGCACGAATTCAACCTAAAAAAGGCAACAATTTGGCCAATATACCAGGAACTAGAGCTGGGCAATGTTCTCTTCGCTTTGTTGTGAGCGTCTTTTATAAGAATGCTCACAACTTATGTATGATACCACCGATTTTGGAGCGACGCTCTACGATGAGCAGGAGTGGGGGATATGACACGAATTCGTTCCTGGGATAGCCATATGCAACTCTCTACCCGCTCGTATTGCTTGTACGAGGAATAATTCCTTGCCCTCTACCTGGAGGGTGAACACAAGAAAGGAGCGCGTGTCTTTCACCGGCGTCTGCAAGCGAGGCACTGAAGAAGTGGTAGGGGTGATCCTCACAGAACGCATCCCAGCACGTGTACCCACCTGCTATGCTATAGACCATGTGTGGCATGCTGCTCTTGACAAACGTGCCAGAATCAGGTATTGTTGGTGGAGTATGAATTCATGATTTGTAAGAGAAATCATGAATTAGCCCGAAAATGACCATTTGGGAGCCGATTTTTGGGGGTTGCCAGGGGATCGTGCCCTGGTACGACGGAAGGCGCTATGATCCGCTCTGTGTCCCATTTCTTTCAGATGGGTCTTCGATTGATACATGCACTTGTGGATGAACCTGCAGGAAAATTGCGGATTTCACCGTGAACACGCCAGTATCTATGATCTTATCTTCCGGCAGGGGCGGTAAGTAGTAGCCTTGATTGATAATGTATCAGCGGTCTGGGTGATCTGGCTGGGTGAGCCGGTACTGGGACAGAACCTGCTTATCACGCGACCAACGGGCACAACAAACACACTCACACAGTTTCACGTACCAAATGATCTACATGTTGCACACAAGGAAGGTGAGGGACGTATGGAGGATACAGGCCAGCAGCGCGAAGAAACTGCCCTGGTTCCGATTGGAGCCGATCAACGTCCGACCTGGCTAGTTGAGGCGGCCCGCGTCGCGAACGAGAAGGCGCGTGCAGGTATCCTGGAACGCTATCTGGAGACCTGTTCAGATCAGACGATCCGCCGTCATAAGGCGGCGATCACACTCTTTGAACAGTACCTGGAGGAAGTAAGGAAAAGGGGAGAGGCCGACCGAGTATTGCCGCCGTTACACCGGCTGTTCGACGACCTGGCACACTGGACACACATCTCCTTTGGTCTGGTGGAGGGCTTCCGGGAGTGGATGAAGGCGCAAGAGTATACTATCGGGACGATTAACGTACGCATCGATAGCGTGAAGATGTTCTGCACGCTTGCCATGAAGGCTGACTATCTCGATGCGGGCGAGCATGCCCGCATTTACCGGGTGCGGAAGATCCGCCCCAGCGAGGGACGCAATATTGATGAGAAGCGCGAGGCGCACGGGATGAGGACACGGAAGGAGGGGAGCAAGAAAGCCTCGCCGAACCTGGTGGATCCGTTGCTTCACCGCAGACTCAAGGACACGCTGCTGGCCGATGGGAGCGACCTGGCGATCCGCGATCTGCTGCTGGTCTGTTTCCTGGCCGATCACGGGCTGCGCGAGGGGGAAGTGGCAGGGTTACCGGCGCAGTGCTTTGACCTGGAGCGGGGTACCTTTACCTTTTACCGCCATAAAGTCCACAAAACGCAGACGCACTGGCTTTCCGATGATACCGCTATGGCAGCACGGCTCTATTTCAAGCGCTTTCCTGCGCGAAAAGACCAGCAGCGGCTCTTTGAGGGGGATCCCCGCTCAGTGAAGGTGCGGGAAGATGGACATCTCTACCGCGGAAAGCGCAAAGAGGATGGCTACGATAAGTCCTCGATCTATGTGCGCATCCGCGAACTCGGCCGACGTTATCTGACGAAAACGCTCCCGGATGGCAGCCAGGTGTCCCTGGACAACCTCTCCCCACATGACCTGCGGCATAGCTGGGCCACCGAGCAGGCCCGTAAGAAAGGGGTGAATATCAAGGCGCTCCAGGATGCTGGTGGATGGAGTAATCCGATCACCCCCCTGGGCTATATCGTCAGCAATGAGATCGCCAACGATGAACTGATCGATCTCCCCCCGGCAGAGCCGAGGTCACGCAGGAACCGGGAGCCGGGAGATCAGCGTCTCCCTCCCTCCTGAGCCTTTGGTC
>Ga0307372_10000486_pt1 | contig 70924 bp, 49 predicted proteins | sample OX1MG_FD_202533 | JGI IMG/M metagenome (GOLD analysis project Ga0307372, IMG submission 202533) | Soil microbial communities from Risofladan, Vaasa, Finland - OX-1 | ecosystem: Environmental > Terrestrial > Soil > Coastal area > Acid sulfate soil | place: Finland: Risofladan, Vaasa | collected... | reverse complement strand
GAACCTCATTGCGGTAGGGACCGATTTATCGCGTCCGCTTCGTGCGTCCCTTTCCCATCATCTGGTACACCAGAGTGAACCTCATTGCGGTAGGGACCGATTTATCGCGTCCGCTTCGTGCGTCCCTCACCAGAATCTCACATCTATTGGAGAGACGCGGACGCGATAAATCGGTCCCTACCGCCTGGTAATCTCTCTCACCTTATTGTAGGGTGTGAGTTGACACATGTCAATCAGCTACCCACTCCATCCACCGGGCATGCCCCGAACAAAACGCCAGCTTTCTCACTGTCTGTATCCCATCCTGAAATGACTGCAATGTAAGCTGCGGCACCTCACCATACAACCAGGCAATCGAAATAACATACAGGTCGCGCCTTGTAGCTTCAGCGGCAAAAAGCGCGGTCAGGCGTTCGCGATCCACTGGTAAGAACTGGTTCAGCACAAACGTATGAAAAAGACACAACGCCGTATCTGGCGGTACCGAAGCCATAATCGTCGGCAGCAGATCAAGCGCATCGCCTGCCACAAGTTGCGGCGGTTCCTGCCGGGCAATTTCAATGGCATTTTGCAGCATGTGCAGACGCTTATCATGTTCGGGCCAGATCAGCGCCTGCAACCAGAGCGTCTCTTCCGCGTTGCGTACATCAATCGGATCCAGGTCTATGCCGATACGAGAAGCTACCGCTGGGAGCATGGCAGAGAAAACAGGCCGCCGCTCACCGCGCAAATGACACCGCAACTGCACCGGCGAATGCATATCGCCATAGCGCCCATCTTCTCCATAGTCATAGCCATAACGATCCCACAATAAATTCAGGCCCGCGCTTGCTCCTATCTCCACCAGAGCGAGCGGCAATCCCCTTGCCTGTTGCACGACCAGCCCGAAGGCGGGCAACAGACAGGCACAACGCCGCACCTCATTTGTTTGTACAAGCCGTGTCGCAATCATGTGCTTTATTTCGTCGTAATGCTCCAGGCAAAATGCGCGAAAGAGGGGATATGGGTCTTCCACCCAATTCAACATAGTATCACCTGAAATAGATGGATAATAAGCCGCAAGCGGATGCTGCACACCCTTGAGCAAAAGATATTGCACCGACCCGAACAATAAATTCGGCACCGGTTGCCCTTTTCGCGCATGTGTCGTCAACTCCAATAGCTCCGGGTCAGCGGCAACCCGTACACTCAGATGTTCATACAGTGGCGAAGCCCCACGCGCATCAAATTCCATATAGCGCTGGAAGATATTCGCATACGGTTCAAGCATGGGATTCAAGTGTTTGGGACGTTCAAATCCATTGTTCATCGGCAACCGTTCTTTCGTTCTCTATGTTTCCTGTATTCAACGTTGTCTTCGGCTCAAGCAGCAACACATGCACCTCTTCTGCCGCCACAGGCATATGCTCGATACCTTTCGGAATCACAACGAATTCTCCCGCGCCCAGCCAGATATCGCGGTCTCGCAGCTTGATGAGCAACCGTCCCTTCACTACCAGAAACAGTTCGTCCTCATGCTCGTGATGATGCCAGACAAACTCCCCCTTGAGCTTCACTAATTTAAGATACAAGTCATTCAGTTCACCCGCTATCTTAGGACTCCAGTAGTCCTGGAACAATCCAAATTTCTCGGCAAGATTCACTGTTTCCATTACGTTCTCCTTACATGGAAGTGTACCAATCGCTCCCACTCTTCCATCAATATACCATACAATAGGTATATATTTCATGTCGTCGTTATGCGGAAGCGAAACAATATATTGAAATACGTGGTTTCGCCCAGAAATACAATATGAGGTAGAAGGTTTGAGATTGGATAGGTTGGAAGGGATATTTCACCACGATGAGCATTTCAGCAATTCTCGGTACGGGAATAACCACTGAGCGTGAACATACGACAGCGACACAAAACACACAGGAGCCTCATACTGAACAAGGGCATCTTCATAAGATGCGCTTTATATTCCACTTCTCGCCCTTATGGCTATGTCTGCTGATTGCGCTGACATTGCGCGTCTGGCTGATAATTCGCACACACGGCGTGATTGACGGCGACGAGGCGATGGTAGGCATTCAAGCCGAACACATCCTGCGTGGTGAACGCCCATTGCCGCTCTATTTCTACGGACAACCGTATATGGGCAGCCTGGAAGCCTACCTTACCGCTATTCTCTTTAAATTTGCCGGTCCCTCGGTCTGGACGTTACGCGCCGAACCGACATTGCTCTCGCTCGTAGTCGTCTGGCTCACCGGAAAAATGGCGCAAGCGCTGGCAGGTGCAGCACGCCTTCCCATGAGAGCAGCACAACTCTTTATGACCACAGCCATGCTTTTCGCGGCAGTTTCACCCGTCTATGATACCGTTATGGAACTCCATACGCTTGGTGGATACATCGAAACGTACATACTCATGCTCTTCCTCCTGCTATCAGCCTTTCGGCTTACACAACGCTGGCACGAGGGAGCATGTCATAAAGAACTGGCATGGCGCTGGGCCGATATCGGTTTCGTCATCGGCCTCGGGCTCTGGGTGGACCCGCTCATTGCCTCGGCCATCGTCGCAGCAGCCCTCTGGATTGTCGGCTACTGTGTGGGCGAGCTAGTGCAACACAAACATTGGCACAGCCCCGTGGGAAGTGAGCGGCCAGGGTACCCGCAAGGGGCGCGGCCAGGGTACCCGCGAGGGGATACCCCTACTATACAACACGTGGGCGTGTATAGTAGGGGTATCCCCTCGCGGGTACCCTGGCCCATCAGTAATTATTCGCAGAAAATGCCCCTCGCGGTGACAGCTATTCCTGGCTTACTGCTCGGGGCCTCTCCTGCTCTTCTGTGGGGTATGAAGTATCATTGGGCCAACTTTACCTACCTGCTGCAAATTGGCAACCAGCCGCAAAATGTCCTATTCCAGCAACAGTATCCCACCCGCCTGGATGTCATACGCGGCATGGTCTGGTTTTACAGCACTGTCATGACGCCGCGCCTGATCGGTGGTGCTTTGCCTGGAGAAAATGGCGTTTCCCCGGCATTACATACAGGTATAACTCTTATTGGCCTGCTCTGTATCTTCATTACGCTGGCTGTAGTAATCGGCTCTTTTTTCTTGCGTCATCCACAATTGCGGTCTATGCGCCAACTCGCGGCATTACCACTCCTCTTTGCTTTCTGTTCAGCCGCCATTTTCTGCACATCCCCCATTGCCAGCACCGCGCTACTTTCGCCGCAGCACGACCTCGCTGGTCGCTATGCCAGCCCATTTATGCTGGTACTACCCTTTTTTTTCGCGACAGCAATTACGGCTGTGGTGATGTGGACACATACACATATGAGGGCGGGAAGCGGACGCGGTACACCGGTTTTTCTGGGAACGTACAATGACAAGGGCGGACGGGCTAAAGCTGTCCCTACGCATATCGCACAGGTTGTGCAAGGTATTTTATTTGTCTTATTGCTTATTACTCTTGGTATGCAAGCTGCCAGCTATGGCATGGTGAACCCGGCAATGACTTTTCAATCGCCCTCTTGTCCGATTGCTCCAGCAAATGACGACCCAATCATCGCTTATTTACAACAAGAGCATGTCCATTACGCATGGGCCATCCCCTGGATTGGCAATCCTATCACCTTTAAAACAAATGATGGCATCATTACCGCCGACCCCCGACCGATCATCAACTTTTCGGGTGTTACGCGCATCAACGCCTACTTACAGGATGTAAGCCTCGCACATCGGCCCGCTATCCTCACCTTTGTACCGCACAACGATCCTGCACCATTGCTGCTGTGGATACTTCATGCAAAACATATTACGTATAAGGCTGCCTATTTCCCTTCGGAGCCAGGCATTGATGTGCTGGTCGTGACGAGGTTAAGCCGCACGCTCTCTCTCTATGCATCAAAATATTTGCGCGATGTTTTTGCCAACTGCATTTAACAGTACTTGAGCAAACCCTCAACTTGTTCCAGCAACGCCAGAATATCGAAAGGTTTGTTCACATGACTGGTACACCCCACGGCAATACTACGTTCAACATCGCCTTTAGAAGTATGCGCGGTAACGGCAATGATAGGCGTTATATGAAACTCGTCCATCTGTCGCAGACGTTCCACGACCTCCCAACCGCTCATACCAGGGAGAGACATATCCATCAGGATAAGGTCAGGATGATGAAGAGTTGCCCTGTCTAAAGCTTCCTGACCGTCTTCGGCCAGCAGAACGGTATATTTCTCTTCATGTAGCAACTCATAGAGCAGCACGCGCATATCTTCACTATCATCCACGACCAGAATCGTATAAGCGGCTGCTTCCTTCTCGCTTTTCTCTTCCACGCTCGAAGCCCCCTTTTTCTGTTTCATTCTTTTATTACGCGGAATGCAGGTGCTGTAACTTTCTCAGTAACGTCTCGCCTTCCACAGGCTTCAGCAGGTAATCATCGGCTCCCAGCACAATGGCTGTCGAGCGGTCTGAAACAACAGTCAGCATAATCACTGGAATACTGGCCGTCTCTGGATTCGCCTTGAGTTGATGCAAAATTTGCCAACCATTCATTTTCGGCATCATCACGTCCAGAGTAACCGCGTATGGATGCAGCCGTTGTGCCAGTTCCATCACCCTCGCGGGGTCACGTACCTGTATAACACGATACGCTGTGTTTTCTAATGCCGAGTGGATCAATTGTAACACGTCCAGATTATCATCTACCGCCAGCACAAGAAATTTTTCCTGTTCACGTTCTTCCTGCCCTTCTTTATTCGATGTAGACAAAGAAAGTGACTTCAATTGTTCAGTTATACTCGGCTCACTGAGAAGTGCCGGTGTTCTGTCAGACTCACCATCCGTACTCAAGACTTGCAATTGTCCCGGAAACAGTCGCAAGGTATGCTCACCGCTATGTTGGCTGCGTTGATGTACAGGTAGAACAAGGGTAAAGGTACTGCCCTCTCCCTCACTGCTCTGTATCTCCAACTTGCCACCCAGCAATTCAGTGAACTGACGCACAATCGAGAGGCCCAACCCCGTCCCACCATATTTCCGCGTATTGCTGTTATCCGCCTGGTAAAAAGCTTCAAAAATGCGCTCCTGAATCTCTTGCGGAATACCAATACCCGTATCTTTGACCGCAATCGCTATCCTGCCTCTCTCATCATCGCTCGCGGGTAGGTATGAAGCGGTCAGCGTGATCTCGCCTTGCGGCGTAAATTTCAGCGCATTCGATACCAGATTGAGCAAAATCTGCCGGAGTTTCATCTCATCGGTCTCAAGGTGCGTGGCTCGCTCTTCAACCACCTGTTTGAACTGTAACCCTCGCTCCGTGGCAAGAGACTGCATTTCCTCCGTCACTGAAGTAATCAGTTTTTTTACGTCCACATCGTGATATGTCACATCCACACGTCCCGACTCAATTTTTGCGAGGTCCAGCACGTCATTAATTAATGCGAGCAGATGTTGACCATTCTTGAGTATGCGCTCCACATTTGTTTTCTGGCGTGGGTTCAGTTTTGTCTTCTCGCCATCGCGCAACATAATCTGGCTAAAGCCAATAATCGCGGTTAGCGGTGTACGTAGTTCATGCGACATTGTGGAAAGGAATTGACTACGAGCCTGATTAGCCTCTTCCAACGCGCTATTGAGCATCGTCAGCGTATCGCGTTGCCGCCGCAATTCCGTATTCGCCCCCTCTTGCTGCCGACTGCGCACCTCCAGTTCTTCAGCTTGCTCCTGAATACGTTGAAATGCTCGAATATTACCCATCGCAGCAGAGAGACTACTGGATACGACATTCAGCACATTGCGTGCTTTCTCTTGCATAGGATACAGCGAGCCAACCACCAGCACCCCCAGCAATTCATTACCTGTAATCAGCGGCAACTGATACAGAGAAGCCGGTATTACCGCTCCCAGCACTGTTTTAACTTTAAATGCCCCCCCCTCTTCACTCGCAGGTTCGGAAATAAGCAGCGGCTGACGGTTGAGCGCTGCCCGTCCAACATTGCCCTCGCCCAACTGAAATTCCTGCTGCAATTCATCCCGCCGCACACCTTCGGCGGCCAGCAGTGAAAGTTGCTTCGTTCCCGCCTCGTATAGATACAGCGCTGCAAGTTGCAAATCCAACAGCGACAATACTTTATTTAGAAAGTCATGCGCCAACGCCTGCAAATCCAAACTGCTCGAAAGAGCCATATTGAGTTGCAATACGCTCTCCAACACATCTCTTTCTTTCAGCATGTTTTGCTGCCTTCTCAGCGCACTCGCCATGCCGTTAAAGTTCTGTCCCAACTGGTTGAGTTCAGCATAGGAAAGATTCCCAACGCGCACACTGAGGTTTCCCTCGCCCAGTTGTGTCGTTGTATCCTGCAAGATTGCAAGCTGACCCCTCACCTCATTCGCAAACTTGCCAACCGCACGCCATAGACCAATTACGGCCGCTATCGTCAACAGTACCACAATGAGCGCAATACTCACATCAAAGGTATTTGTTTGCACCTGCATAGTACGCAGATCATTATCAACAGCCTGTTGCAGCGCAGTCATGGAACTGCGAAACGTATCAAAAAGGGCTTTCCCCTCGGCGTTTGCACTATTCGAACGCGGACCCGCCAGATTGCCAACCTGCATCTCCTGAATTTGCACCTGAGCATAATTGTTATACCAGTCGTTCGCCTGCACCTCCACCTGATTCAGGTGAATTTGCGTATTGCCAAAATTATTTCCACCTGTCGAATCTTTGAATTGTTGCAAAGAGGAAAGATATGCTGGCCTTCCTGTAGTATATGGATCGAGAAAAGTCGAATCATTTGTCGCAATGTACCCACGTAGACCCGTTTCCTGGTCAATCATCGAACTCAGAATACCGTTCAGGTCATTGTGAATAGCAACTTTTTGCTCACCGAGGTTAAACTGATTCATCGTAGCAAAGAAGCCAACACAGAGACTGAGGACAAGTCCCAGGATAAGCAAACCAACGGTTAGAAAAAGGCGTCTTTTGAGTAAATCAAGCAGACTTTTTTTGGACCTACCACTTCTATTTTTGCCAGTTCTCTTCATATATTTCGCCTACTTTTATCTAAAAGTTCTCTGCTTTCAACATTTGCCAGAGGCAATGCAAACCAGGAAGATATCCTTCATCAAAGTCATTAACGTCAAGTATAATCGTCTCATCGCATTATGGCAAACACAACAATTTCCAGCACATTTGCTTAAATCTATGCTACGATATACTATATACATCATAAATCACACATACATAGAGGACAAGCATTTATGCCAGGAGGACCACAGCCCATAGGGCGCGAACAGCGTCTGAATCTTGCCAGAGAAATCGCTGATAAAGCACTAGAAGTACTGTGAAATGTTCTGGAATGGGGTTGAGCAGTGGGCTGCTAATAAGGGGATACGTTTTGAGGAGGTGCGAAAGATTCCTTTCTAGCCTCATAAACGTATCTAGCTTCAGTTTCTACAGGATACACAAGTGTAACCAGAATAACAAGGATATGCTCTGTTCAGACCGATTCATCAATTGATGAGGTAAGCTCCTGAATCACTTCGATATCTGCCTCACGTAGCGCGATTTGCGTTTCAAACTGCTTTTCTGTGACTTCTACCAGAAGCATCGCATCATAACTGCCCTGACTATTAACCAACTGAAATTGCTAAAGTTTGCTCATAATGACAAATAGCAGTATAATCAGTAGCGGTAAGTAGAAGGGTTTCATCCCCATGACCTTGCTGAACGACAGACTAAAAGGATTTCAATTTCATGATACAGCTTCCGCTTGTGCTTTTTATAGTGATGGCCGAACTTTCGATAGGAGCTTTCGCGGTACTTTTCGTACTCGATTGGCGCAATGAAGTCAAACGCAGTTTCCTTATCACCTATGGGCTTATTTATATTGTCTTGACGGGCCTCACCTATCTCTTTCAGCAGAATTTTTCCACACCGGACTTACTCAATACGTTTCCGCAACTGGACAAGGCGTGGACAGGCTACCTGTCGCTACCACTGTTGCTCTTCTTCCTGCTCATGCTACCCTACAACGTGTTCCTCTGGCTTGATAAAAAGGCCGGTGTGGACGGCAAAAAGGAAGGGTCAGGAAGCTCGATGTCGCGGCTATTGCGCCTGCTTAGTGGCGGCTTAACAACGCTCGCCGGTCTGGCAACCTTATTCGTCATGGGCATGATTTATCGTCCCATCGCGCCCAACAATTTGCTTGGCATCTTCACGGTTGCCACATTCTTTGCCGCTGCGCTTGCCCTCGGCGGTGTGATGACGGCCATGTGGCTGGGTCACTGGTATCTCGTTACACCCGCACTCTCAGAGAAACCGTTGTTGTTCGCGACAACCTTAGTTCTCATCGGTGTGCTGTTGCAGGTCGTCTTCGCGTTGACCTCTGGCACAACCACCACCTATGCTCAACCGTCGCAAACTACCAGATATTCTATCACAGTGACCACGACACCACAACCAACCTCGCCAACCTCGAAATTACAGGTCAAACCGGCCTCCGATGTGCCAACTGTAGCTCCACTAGGCCCCGATGTAATAGCATGGTTACGCATCCTGATCGCATTCGTCATGCCCCTGATACTGGGAGGGCTTGCCTGGATACTGATTCGCGGACGCTCATTCCAGTCTGCCACAGGTATGCTCTACCTTGTCGTCGTCTGCGCCATCGCCGGTGAAGCCATCGCCCGTGGCCTCTTCCTGATGGGTCTCAGTTAATTGCAACAAAAAACAATCAGCATTGTGCGCTGCACAATGCTGATTGTTTTTTGTTGCAATTAACTGACTCTTATTTACTTTCGCGTCGCGCCTTTTCGAGATCTTTGAGTTCGCGCCGCAGAATCTTGCCCGATGCCACCTTTGGAATGGCATCAATAAATTCTACGGTATGAATCTTTTTGTAACCAGCCAGTTTGCCATTAGCAAAGGCTACAATCTCTTCGGGCGTGACAGTAAAGCCCTGGCGAATCACAACAAAACCTTTGGGGAGTTCGCCGGCCTCGGCATCAGGAATACCGATAACCGCGGCGTCCATTACCGCCGGATGCTCCAACAGCAGAGACTCCAGTTCAGCAGGTGCAATACCGAAGCCTTTGTACTTGATCATCTCTTTCTTGCGGTCAACGATGTAAGTAAACCCGTCGGCATCCACATGCCCGATATCGCCCGTGTAGAGCCAGCCATTGCGCAAGGCGCGTGCTGTCTCTTCGGGCGCTTTCCAATATCCCTGCATAATCTGTGGGCCGCGAATAATTATCTCGCCATCTTCGCCAACAGGTAGTTCGCGCTCGCCCGTCTCAATATCCACAATCTTCTGCTCGGTATTATGTGTTGGCAAGCCCACACTATCTAAACGCACGAGATCGGGATCGCCCGGCTGGGAGTGCGTTAAAGGAGAGGCTTCGGTCAAACCATAACCTTGCACTACCAGGATACCCGTCTTCTCCTGCAACTTACGGGCGGGATCAGGCGGCAGAGGTGCGGCACCGGAGAAAATGTACTTGACCGTCTTCATCTTGTTCAGGTCAATCGGCGCGTTCGCCAGAGCCAGGATAATGGGAGGCACCGCGAAGTAGTAGGTGACACCGTGCTTCTCGCACAAATCGAGCGATTGCATAAAATCGAAACGCTCCATCATAACCTGCGTGCCACTGCAAGCAAGGAAACTGCCGGTCAGCATAACACCGTAGATATGATAGAACGGTAGAAAGAGCAGCGCAACATCTGTAAAATTCGTGCGCAAAGCAGTTGTGAACTGGAGGTTGTTCACGGTCAGGTTTCGATGGGTCAGCAGTGTCCCTTTGGGGAAACCGGTCGTACCGGAGGAATAGGGCAGCGCCAGCAAATCATCCGGACCGACATCTGCCGGTGCGGGGCGTTTCGGCGATGACTCGCGCATTAACTTCGCAAAAGGAATAGCTTCGGGCATTTCCTCCGGCGCACTCTCACCCGTCACGATAATATGCTGGAGATTTGGGAATGGTTTTTGGCTCAGCACACCTTGCAGCAACGGCACCAGTTCGCGCTGCACCAGTAACGCCTTCGCCTCAGAATTCTCTAGCTGGTACGCGACTTCGCGCTCTTTATATGCAGGATTCATTGGACTGACGATGACGCCAATGGTGGCGGCAGCAATAAACGTAATAATATACTCCGGACGGTTCGTTGTGAACAGGCAAATCCGCTCACCCTTCTGCATACCCATATTACGTAACCCGTTCGCGATGCAATTTACCATCGAGACCACTTCGCGGTAGGTCAGAATGAGATCGTGGTAAATAATCGCCTGCCGGTCAGGTGTGCGCTCGGCGGCCATACGCAATAACATATCATACGGGCCTTCAAAGAAATCTACGGGCGGACGAAAAAGTTCAGGTGCAATCATTTTCGCAGACATATACAACGTCCTTTCTGAAATGGGCAACTACCCCTATGATAACCTTTATCACCTGATAAGACTAAATGAGAGGTATCCATCGGGTAGAAGTCAGGCGCAGATATCATCGCCGAATTCCTCTGCTCATTGTGCTATTAAGCATACGCCAGTTGCGCGATGGGGTCAAGGGTTTTACAAATTGGTAAGTGTTACATTCTCTCTTTCATAACCCACGCTAAAACATGGTATTTGCCCGAAAAATATGTTCCAATTAAGTCTGGGCTTGAGGGGGATCAACTAGCCATCGTTAAATTGTTACCAACTACATTAGCAGAACAATATTTTCATACACCCCTCAAATTTCTATCTCTTTCTCAAAAGTTCGTTTTTATCCGTCAAGGGGGAAAGCTATGCCAGATTGCATCAGGCTATATTGTCGAACAACTGTAATTGGTGAGGAGATAATAGCTTGTCACTCAAAGATCCGCTTCTGATAACGAAACTGCATTTTCCATCTTTACCCTGTCATCTGGTGTCACGCCCACGTCTCATTGCACAGTTAAATGGAGCGTTGAAACGAACAGGTCATCAGGAACAGATCACTCACTGCAACATCAATTCTATAGGAATTGGTGCTCAAGCTCATAACTACATGGTTCTTGTAAACGGAACTGGAGGAGGACAGCTGCTCATCGGAGTTGGGCCAATCCTTAATAATAACCAGGATTTCTCTTTTGAGTGGCATCAAAGTTCGTGAGCATCCATGGATGCTCACGAAGCTAATAGGCTTAATAGTTGCGTACAGCCATCTCTTTCCTATGAGAGATGGCTGTACGCCTTCAATTCGGCCACATACAAAATTCAATTACATCAGAATCTGTCACAATTGTCTTGCGTCAATCATCTTATACTTTAGGAAGTAGTTTGTTGATAAAAGAAAACAGCAGAAATTATTTCCTCCAATTAAGAATATAAAAAGAAACGAATTATGCCTTATAGCAGAGGGTGTATAATTTCTTGTATTACTTTCTCCAGTTTGTTTGTAATCTCAGCAGCTTAATCTCTTGTCACCTGACACTTTATTATTTAAGGAGGAACAGATGGCACGCTTCAATTGGCAAAAGATAGCTGGTCTGGCAGCTATCCTGGGAGGAGTATTGCAAGCAACGCTTCTCTTTTTTCAAGTCAATCAATTAGGCAACGTACTCAAGGAACATTATCATGTCACCTGGAATTGGAACGTTCCCAGGGAATACCGCTGGATCTCAGTTAGTCCATGGTTTTTTTTCCTGATTACCCTGCTTTTTCTACATTGGTATATTACACGGCGGCTTCGATGGCCTATTTGGAGAGGAGCTATGTATATTCTTTTAGCGTTTATGCTTATCATTGTTCCGGAAATTGCTCTGGCGTTTGTAACTAATCCAAACTGTGTTCCCGATTTGCCCTGCAATCCAGGAAACAGGATAGTACCTATCTATTTGAGCTATATGAGCATCGCGGGGGGAATGCTCATAGGTGGATACCTTCTATTTTTAGGTGGGTATCTTCTGTTTTTTGGGAGAACCTTGATCCATACACCATTTTCTAAAATCTGGGCATGTACCTTCCTATTCCTTGGTATGCTGGCATTCCAAACCTGTATAGTAGCCGCCGAGGTTGGTGAATGGATCCCTGGCTATTTCAAAATTGATTTGATCACTATGGTGTTAGGGCTTATCTGGGCAGTAACCTGGTGCTTAATAGGATGTATCCTTTGTTTAAAAACGCTTTCTATCCATTACGAAATGAGAATAGAAGGTTCATAAAAGAATATGGTAATTTATTCAAAAAAAGGCTACAAATCGGCATCTGGATAACTGGAAGAGCATGAGTACAGAAGTCGCGGGCCTCGATTGGTCTCCGGGGAAACTACTACCAGCCTTTCAGGTACCAGAGGAATTGACAGTCTACGACATTCGCGGGGCCACTACCGAAATAAAGATAAGCGTTACAACGTTTGTCGGACTGATCAATCGCCCACAGCCACGGGTGTATCTCTTCATTAACGATGATGATGTCTTCTGGCTCAATACTGTCTTTAATGCAGTGCCACATACTACCTCTGCCAGCAACAATGATACTGTGCTTGATGCCTTGCTGGATAGCTACGATACTTGCTTGCAAGGCATGGTTATCTACGATCCAGCCTTACCCGATACCATCAATATCGCAACCACGATAGCGGGTCAACGTGACGCTCTCGTCGTCTCCCCTGCACAGGCACAGCAATTACAAACTAGCCACCAGTATAAAGTACTGGAAGACTTGCGCACGTATCACTGGAAAAGCCGCATTCAGGCTTATGATTGGGCGCGGCAGCACCTGCTCGGTGAATCTTCATCACGCCTTGTTGCCGGACTCGATCCGACAAACGCGAGTGGACTGCGCTCATTTCTGACGGCAACGCGCACCTTTGTCTACTGGCTTGATGCACGCGATATTATACCCGACTTCACTGATGGATTGCACAACGAACGCGGACTTATGAAACAGATTCTCGGCTCGTTCCCACAGGGAGCAGTTCACCTGGGTTGGTTTAAGAATGAGAGCAGTGGCGTCAGCCTGACCTCTCAGGCTGGCATACCCGTACTTGCCAGCGACCACTATTTCAATTTAGAGGTGTGGACGAGCATGCAGCAGATTCCCATTCCGATACCAAAACCTCCAGCAATACCACAGATAGATTCCTCGAAGGTGTACGTCTCGTTCACCATCAGTGACGGCGATAATATCCAGTTTAGCCAGCATCACATGCGCCGCCTCTGGAACGATCCTGCTCGCGGCTCCATTCCCATCGGCTGGACAATTTCACCTGTACTGGGACAAGATTTGCCCGCACTGGCTGCCTATTATATGAACAGTGCCTCAGCCAACGATGAACTGGTGGCAGGGCCGAGCGGCGCGGGCTACATGTTCCCTTCACGTTGGCCTACCGAACGACTCCCAGCATTTCTGCAACAAACAGGGCAACTCATGCAACAGATGGGCATCACAACCCTTGAATTACTGGACGCTGACTTTTTCCAGCGTACTGGCATTCCACTCGTTGTATACATTGGAGGTACGGCCATGTCACTCACCAGTACCAGATTGCAAGAGCAATTTGCCAGCGCATTACAGCCGTATGGCCTCACAGGCATACTGCACGGCGCGGGTAAAAGAACTGCTCGCTGGTCATTTAGCAGCGAGGGCCTTCCCATCTATCGCAATCTCGGCCTCGCAAGGAACGTCCGGCACACACTCAGTCTCATTAAAAGGGCCACAGCGGCACATGCGGAACGCCCTCTGTTCCTGAACGTCTATATCCTGGCATGGACGATGAATCCTTCCATGCTCAAACAAGTTGTGCAACAACTGGGCAATGCATATGAATTTGTGACGCCTGGTGTATTATTAACCATGCTGGCACAAACACACAGGAAGGTTGAATGAAGCAATCAAAGCAGCCATATCGCCCACCGGCTCCTGACTGTTACCGTCTCACTCGCGGTATACGCATCGTGCAGCAAGAAACAGGTGCGCTTGCTATCAGCAGTTATCCCTTGCGTGTGGTCAAGCTCACGCGCCTCGCGGGACAGACATTATGCTATTTCGCAAGCGAACACACCTGCGAAGAGCTAGCTCAGGCACTCGCACTTTCACCACAGAAAGCACGCGCATTATGTCAACAACTTTGGCGCAAGGATTTGTTGGAAGCCGGGCCAGCATTGCCGCCAATCATCTGGCCTCACATCTCTATCATTATCCCCAGCTATAATCGTGCAGCACAGCTTGAGCGTTGCCTGCGCTCCCTTTACGCACTGGATTACCCACAACACCATCTCGAAATTATCGTCGTGGATGATGCATCAACTGACGAAACGGTCGCTATGCTAGATAGATTGATGCAAGAACCTGCAATGCAGCATTGCCCTGTTCGCATTATCACCCATACGACCCGACAGGGAGTTGCCATCAGCCGCAATACCGGAGCGCAAGCAGCAAAGCATGATTTATTGGCATATATTGACAGCGATTGTGTTGCCTCCCCCAAATGGTTAACGGAACTGGTACCAGCATTGCAGGATACGCACCTTGCAGCCATTGGCGGTATGCTTCGCAGTTATGATACCGTCAGCACACTCGGACACTACGAAGATGTGCGCTCCTCGCTTTTCATGGGTATGCGCCCACAACAGGTCCGCTTTGAAGGTCCGCTTACCTATCTGCCCACAGCCAGTATGCTGGTACGCCGCGAGGCATGGCAGCACATCGGCGGCTTTGCCCCGCTCACTTTCGGCGAAGACGTAGATTTCTGTCGCCGTCTGCTCACGCACAATTTCCAGATTCTGTATCTACCGCAAGGAACTGTCTATCACGATTACCGTACTCAACCGAAAGCCTTTCTCAGCATCCGCGTATCCTATGCTTCCGCCGAGGCCGCGCTCCTGCAACGCCACCCAACCGAACGCCGCATCTTACTCTTACCGCCCGAACAGGCCGCATTCGCAGCATTGGCAATCGTGGGATTGTGGGGATTATTGCTGGCTTTGCTTAAAAGGGAGTCCACTAATGCTCACCGTTCCCATTATGCCGAAGGCATAATGGGAACGGTGAGCATTAGTGGACTCCCTTTTGCCCTTCTGCTCACCCTCTTTGGTGCGCATAAGCGCCACCAGCAGATACGCAAGCAGCGTATCCCCATCAATCCATTCACAACGTTCTGGGCCACATTGCGCAGCAATATGGCGTATACCTATCATCTTTGCCGCCACCTGACGCGCTATTATACATTGCCTTTGCTGATAATCGGTCTACTCTTGCCGCCGCTACTTTTACTTGAATTGATCCTTTGCGGTATTATTATTGGTGTAGATTACGCACGGTTACGACCGGAAATGGACTTTGGCCGCTATGCTCTATGGTCTGTACTCGACGATTGCGCTTACGAGGTTGGCGTCGTGCGAGGTTGCATAAAACACCGAACGTGGAAACCACTCGTGCCGGTGGTAAGGAAACGCATTATCAGGGAAGTACACACTCCGGGTCTTTGATATTCAGACGCTGGTGAACAAACCACCTGGTCGCGGGACAGCCGCCGTGACAGGTGTTGTATTGACCACAACCGGAGCAGGCACCGCCGCCCATACTGCGGTAGTAATCGAAGAGGATTGAGTTACGCCATATCTCCTGAAAGCTATGTTCGTGTAGATTCCCCGCCTCAAATTCGGGTGCCTGAAAGAAGGCGCAGGGGTAAACCTCGCCTTCGGGACAGATGCAACAAGTCGCAGTCGCCGCACCACAGATATCCAGTCCCGCCAGCTTGTTGCCAAATGCGTTAAGTACTTTATCCTTTTAACAAACCATCTCAAGAGAATGGTTAAATGCACCTAACCCAACATAATATCCTGTATCACCTGTATTATTACTGACCTGAACTTTAGTTACAGGACCATAATTGTTGGAACCGGGAAGGGTAACCCACTGATCAGTGTAATTATTTTCATTAATGTGCAGAACTGCTATGCGGGTGTTAACATCAAACAAGCCGAAACCTAGATTTGGCTCATCAGCAAAGTTTGAAGGTACCCATATCTGAATTTTACAATAATAGTACTGTGTTCCACCAAAATCCCAGGTAGCTTGTGCGCACAACTTAGAACCATTAGTTTGAGCATAGTTCTCCACGTATCCATTGTAATCAGTAGTGGAATTCCATCCCGGAATACAATAGGTATTAAAAACACCATCATAATTATATGTAGTGAACGGTCCAAATGTGGAACCATAAATCTTTCTGGGTGTATGAGGTTTGGAAGATGCATGTGCTTGAAATATAAAACAGGCAAACTATCAATACTCTATACTTTATGGTTATTATCCTTCTATGAAATGCGAGAACGTTAAACCCTCTGCGAAGTTCCCTAATGTAACATTTTTGCCTTTATGACGTTGTAATAGATACAACAATGCAAGAATAACAACAGCGTAGAGGGGCAGATGCATATAAACCAACAGAATCGGAAAGATGAAGAAATACATCTTCCTTACAGTTATAGCTCGGTTATTGATGAGCTATATCGACGCTATGCACCAAAATTGTTTGCATATGTATGCCAGCTCATATCATCATTAGATGATGCTGAAGATATGCTCCTCGAAGTCTTCATCGTGGCCCTGGAACACGCGCAAAAGCTGGAAACTATGGTTGAGGATGAGCAGAGAGCGTGGTTATGGACGGTAGCTCGTAATAAGGTAATCGATTATCACAGGCGTACTCATCGTAGTCGGCTCATACCACTGGAACGCATAGCAGAAACAATGGCTGATGAATGGATACCTGAAGAAATCGCGCTACGAGGCGAAGAACATGACTATCTACGAACTTCTCTGCGGCAATTATCGACATTGCAGCAAGAGGTACTACAACTGCGCTTCGCAGGTGATCTGTCTTGCGCAGATATTGCAGCAGTAATGCATAAGCGTGAAGGGGCAATACGTACTATGCTCTCACGTGCGCTCAATACACTACGCAGTATCTATAGACAATAACGCAAAGGAGTACTGAAATGTCTGATGATGATAATAAGCCATTTCTCCCTGATCATGTGGATGAGCAGGTAGATCATTACCTGGCAAGACATGATAATAAATCCGCTATCCAGCTAACTCAAGCGTTACAACGTTACTATATCTCCTGCAAAGATCACAGCCCATCTTTGGAACGTGTATGGAATCGCTTGCAGGAACATCGCGCCTATCTGAATCATATGCAACTTCAAGCATCTCATCATAATGAGCAACAACAGGTTAGCTCTATACAACAAGTAAGGAGACATCAAATGAAGAAGGCACGCCTGAGTTCTCAAGACGAAAATGCGGCCCCTGGTCGTCTTGCTATGGTCGCAACAGTTGTGTTTCTCATGCTTTTGGTAGGAAGCGCAGTCGCAGTATTTCAATTTGCTCGTGAAGGACACAGTGAAACTGGTACTGGAATTTGTACTACAGTAGGTTCAGGAACGGGGAATGTTGACCATGCTAGCGTTTATGCGTTGGTCAATAATACTTTGTACCGGCTAGATGCGACGACGCATAAAACCCTCTGGAACTTTCATATGCTTCCAATAGCTGGCAATGTATACACAGATATGCCTGGGCAAGTCGTCGGCGGAACATACTATCTTCTTGGTACCGATACTGATGGCTATTATCTCTATGCATTGAATACTTCTAATGGAACGGTACGCTGGCGAGTGAAACTGCATGACACTCCACAGCTAGGAGTAACGGCAAATCCATTGATTGCCAATGGCACGATATACCTGTCAGAAGCATCTATAGCGGATGGTTACAGTGAGATCACCGCTTTTCATGCTGCTACAGGAAAGGTAGTATGGCAACATCACTATACAGGGACAGGTACCGCAACAGGAGAAAAGAACATCACTGATTTTGCTACTGGTCTACAACTGCAGGCCGCAACAAGTGTGATGCTTTATTCCACCAACTTTACAAGAAAGCAGGGTATAGCAACTCTCACACTCTCTGCGGTGAGTATTAAGGATGGCTCCCCTGTTTGGCAAACTACGACAAAGACAGACGAACAGGCAATAGGAGGTCAAGTCGTTGATGGTGTTCTTTACCTCTCCACAACGTTCACCGGCACGGCCAGCCATTCGTTTGGTCAGGTGTTTGCTTACAACGCGACTAAAGGAACCCAACAATGGTCTAGTAAGCAGCTTACTGGACAACCATCCACTCCAGTGATAGACAATGGAATCATCTATCTGGGGACAGTTACTGATCTGAATGCAACGGGCGGGAATGTCTACGCTCTTAGAGCAAGCAATGGTTCGCAGCTTTGGCGATACGCCGCACAAGGTGGGGCTTCTACACCATCAATTGAGAACGGAATCGCCTATATAGATGTATCATCCTACAACGGAAGTCAGCACGCTGCCACTGCTATAAACGGCATTACCGGCGCAGCTTGTTGGTCGCACTCTCTGCCAGGCCATACTACTTCCATGTCTCCATTGGCGGTGAGCAAGAATTTTATATATCTTAGTACATCAACCAGCGAAGTAGTCGTCCTCAATCTCTCTGATGGAAGCCAGGTGAGTATATTTACGATTGGAAAATCGCCGACTCCAACCGGTCCCGACGATCATATACAATTGACGGTTGCCTCGTAATAACCTGTTTTCATACTGCATTGCGGTGTGTAGTAATTCACCGGTTCTATCATTTCTGGTTGCTCGTCCTTTAAACGAGCAACCAGAAATTTTTTAGCTCTATTCTACAACAGTACACTGAAGGTTCGCTTATATTTTAGGGCATAAAATGAATTGCATGCCCCACTTTTGGTCAAAAAATGCCCATAAAGCGGCGTTCTTTCCCCACTTGGCAAATATACTTGAGCTTAAAGTGAAAGACGTTTGCCAGAGTAAGGCCCGGTTGATGTCCGACTGTACAAAAACCGACCTTTTGAGAGAGCAATTCTTTAAAACCGCTCTAAATTTGAGCGAACGGTGAGAGTACACACTCCGGGTCTTTGATATTCAGACGCTGGTGAACAAACCACTTGGTCGCGGGACAGCCGCCGTGACAGGTGTTGTATTGACCACAACCGGAGCAGGCACCGCCGCCCATACTGCGGTAGTAATCGAAGAGGATTGAGTTACGCCATATCTCCTGAAAGCTATGTTCGTGTAGATTCCCCGCCTCAAATTCGGGTGCCTGGAAGAAGGCACAGGGGTAAACCTCGCCTTCGGGACAGATGCAACAAGTCGCAGTCGCCGCACCACAGATATCCAGTCCCGCCAGTTTGTTGCCAAATGCGTTGAGGTGGAAAAAAGAATCGGCGGTCAGTACGTCAGGGTGCGTCTGAAGCCAATCGGCGAACTGGCGATACTGCTCACGGGTCGGATGCAGATCATCCCAGACATCCTGCCCACGGCCAGAAGGACGCAGGCGCGTGACGCGCAGCTTGGAATTGAAACTCGCGGCGATATCGTAGAGACGATCCAGTTCATCGAAGCTGTAACGGGTCAACACGCTATTCACGGTCAGGCTCAAATTCTCTGCCGCCAGTAGCTCCAATCCGCGCATCGCACGTTTGAACACACCTTCACCGCGTATGCGGTCGTTTGTCTGCGGTGTACCACCATCGAGGCTCACTTGAAAATAAATTGGCTCCAGTTGCGCCAACCGCCGCGCCCGCTCCTGTGTAATCAACGTCCCATTGGTACTGATACACATCACCAGTTCGCGCTCGCGTGCATGCTCAAGCACATCCCAGATACCGTAGTACATAAAAGGTTCGCCGCCGCCAAAATGTATCTGAAATACCTGCATCTCCGCCAGTTCATCCACCAGCGCCAGAGATTGTTGCGTCGTCAGTTCGCGTGGCCGCCGATGTCCCGAAGACGAGAGACAATGCACACACGCAATATTACAGGCGGCAGTAATCTCCCACGTCACGGTAATCGGTGCCGAAAGCCCGCCCTGCAAGAAGCGTTGCGAACCACGCCCCGCCTTCTGCAGCACCTGCGGCCCCGTCTGCTCCATCGCCGCCAGCGCCAGTGGATGCACAGTACCAACTGTACCGCCATTACCAGACGAGGTATCGGGTGCATTTTGTGTACCCATACGAGGGCGTCGCTCAAAAAACCGCACAGGTTCTGCCATCGGAAATACTCCTCTCAAACATGGGGAAAGTCGTCCTGTTAGTTACCATCCGCAACCGCTTGATCAACTAGCACATAACCGCGTCTGGCAAGGTCATCAAGAGCAGCATACAGCTTCTGCTTGCTCATCGCAGAAAAGTGATGGCTCTCAATCGCCGCACGCACATCTCCGTTATGCTGTTGCTGACTGGCAATCAGCAATTCGATCAGTTGCGGCGAATTAATAAACGAAAGCCCACCCCTGTCGGCACACCCGTACTTATAAAGGATGCCGCCAAAAGATTCACGGCGAATCTTCACTTCAGCAATAAGCTGATAACTGCCCGGAGATTGTGACATGGAAAACCTCCAATTAAATATTGCAAGGTGATTTCTTTCCTGTATAAGCAAGCATACTCAGGAAACATCCAGGAGTCAAGGGCAAAAGTTCCTTCTTCCGCTCTTTCGCTTTGCATAAGCATAGATAGACAATGGAGCCTGGAAAGACTGAATTGTTTGAGTTCATTGGTGAGGTGTTTCTCTCCGGTTGCGCAAACTCCTATCGAGCGGAATAGTAGCCGAGTTCAATCAATTTGAGGCGGAAGGTTACACGTTCAGGATCGTTGAAATGAAGAAGAGTGGCAGTAGCACGTCCACTTGCGGTAATGCCTTCAATTCGAGCGCCATTGAGGCGAAAATGGTTCCAATTTTATCTTACGGCTACATTGTCTCGGTAATCCATTGGAGCAGTCGCATACTGCGCATACGAATATGGGGGGAATTGATGCGAGTTGCCACATCTATGGCTCGTTGGGCGAGGGCAGCAGCCTCGTGCAAAGCGTTGAGTTGATAGGCGAAGAAGGCTTGATCGTAGAGACGATCAACGATGCCGTAAGGATCGCAGATATCCTTCACAATAGCTATCGCCGACTCTACGTATTCTTGTGAACGAAATATATCATCTTGCACACGAGCAAGTTCTGCTCGGACATCCAGCTCAAAAATATGCTCATAATATGAGGTATCATGGGGGTTCTGGACATTTTGAGCGGAGAACAGGCGCAGCGATGAATGCAAATCTTCAGACGCTATGTCCTTCTCGCCTTGCAGGCGTGCATAGAAGCCGTGAACATAGAAAGCATTCGGCAACCTGCCGGGGTCGCCAAATTGCTGCATGCGTTGCAGGTAATCATCGGCGAAACGCTGCGCCGCCTCGTAGTCATCGAGCAGATGGGCGATGTGCGCGAGATTGCAAAGTGGTTGCGCGAGATGCGCATAGTTGCCGAGTTCGTCGGCAATCTCGAGACTTTCCTCTAAAGCACGCCGGGCAAAGGCCAGTTCGCCGCGATAACAGAACAACGTTCCCAAATGGCTTAAGAAATCTGCCTGGTGATAGCGGTCGCTCCGTTGACTGCTGGCATGGATACCCCAAAGGAGAATACGGATACCATCGTTGCCGGTATCCAACCGTCCAATGAGACAAGAAAGCCCCGCGACGATACGAATCACCACATCATATTGCTCCAGATACCACGCTCGCTTCAGCGAGGCAAGCAAAAACTCACGCTCACGTTCCAGGCGATGGATATCTGACCCGTAGCGTTCAAGCAGGTCAAGCGCGTACTGTTGCATGTTGTGTTGCGCATTATCCACCTTCGTCGGGTCAAGATAGCGCAAGCGCTCTAATGCCGTCGCACGCAGCAACGGGTGTATACTGTAGTGTGTACTCCGCTCTCCATTCATCCCCACTACAGCTTGATTACTGCCATACTCCACTGGCACAGCCAGCCGAAGACCAATAGTATGCTCAACTTGCTCGTGAGTGAACTCCAATAACGAACGCTGCACGAACAAGCCCAAATCGGCTGCCGTATAAGCAAGCTGCTCGGAAGAGATAACAACGCTTTCCAGTACCTCCTCTTGCGGTGCCGCGTTGTCAGCAATTACCTGGGGTTGAAAAAAATATGATAGATGTGATAGCGGCATACCGCGTTTCTTATCGGCCTCTTGCTGTTCGATATAATTGGCCTGATCATTCTGATCACTCTGGTCGGATTCCTGGTCAGCATCATCCCACGCCGTTGTCTCCAGCGCATTGAACTCCGACATATGGAGTGCCGCGGCATGCTCGAGTTCAAACGATGGCATACCCAGGATCGAAAGTAAGGCGTAGCGTTCCTGCGTTGTGCGTGCCAATCCCTCCAGTGACTGCGACAGGATCGTATGTATCTCGCCATCGCCGTCCAATAACAGATCCAGTGGATAGCGTGCAACGCGCTCCGCCAGTAAGGGGAGCGGAATACGCCGCGTGCGAATAGCATCTGCCGCAACCTCAATGGCTCGCGGCAAATAGCCCACCGCCGCGCAAATCTGCTCAACTGATGTTCGCTCTTCCTCCACCACACTCTGCCCGACCAGTTGCGCCAGCAAATCATTGGCAGCTGCTGGCTTTAATGGCGCAAGATGCAAGTGGTGCGTCACCAGTGCGGGCGGTGGAATACAGCGACTGGTCAGCAACACCACACGTCGCTCATTGAAGTTTTCATTACTATGCGAAACGCTCCCTATCACAGAATGGGCAACAAGCGCGTTCAGCGCCTCGCGCAAAGGAAATTCCGCGTCCACATCATCCAGCAATAACAACACGCGCTGCTGGAACAACGCGGTACGCACACTATTCACTGCCTGCGCTAGCTCGGAGTTATAGGTGTATACTTGCAATTCGTTGCGCTCATAGCGTTGCATCGCTCCATGCGGCATCGTCCTGAGTGGCCCTGTTGCTCTGACAGCACGCACCTGCCCTGCCGTTTTGACATTACCAGACCGGGAGGGAGCAGACTGAAACAGCGCAGTAATTTCATGCAGCAGCGAAATGAGCCCCTCGATTCCGCGCCGCCCGGTGCAGGTGAACATGACGATACCGTTGGGAAAGAGACGTTTTCGCTCGCGCTCGTTTGCCGCCAACTGATGCACTACCTCGTAAGCAAGCGTACTTTTCCCAATGCCCGGCATGCCGGTAATTGCATACACATCAGCTTTGGCCGAAGAAAGTAGCTGCGAGAGTTCTTGCAATTCCGCACCACGACCAACGAAACGCTGAGGGCGCGGCGGCAGAAAAAGAATGGGCGGCGTCTGTGGAGGAGTAAGGGCGTCTTTTAAAGACTGTACCTGCTCGCTCTCTTCGGCGCTCAATTCAGAAATTTCAGCCGCACGTACATAGGCACGCACTTCCTGTGGATTCTTGCAAAGCAATTCGGCAAGGGCCAGCACGCGCTGTCTCACCGTTCCCCGAAATGGGTGCGCTAAATGCCCGGCTTCCAACCGCGCCAGAAAATCCTCGGAGATGTTACTACTACTCACATGGGCTTCATTATGCACATTTTGTAGAGCATGGACAGCATCTACCAATGCACGCTGGCTATTCCAGCCGAGGGTGCGGCGGCGCTCGCTTACCCAGCGACCAAATTGTACGGCATCCATAACTCCTCACTCCGTCTTCAAAGCGTTTTTAGGCTAAACTCTACCGGCTATTTTACCATAATTAACAGAATATATTATATTACCAACATACGCTGAAAGTGAGCAAAACATCACAACATCGAACACGACGTATTGCAGGTAGCTATACTCTTGTCAAGAACGATACGTATAGACGCCTGTATGTTTTTAAGAAATTGAAATGCCGGATGGAGAATGTGGGAAAAGGCTTTTTGCTGGAACAGTCGCCAATGTCTGACAAAATAGTTCCTGGTGCCGTGCAACCATCTTGCCATCTAGCGACTGTTCCTGGCACAAGCATACCCGTTCAAAATATTCCACGCCGCGGAAATGTGCGCATAGAACGCGGAAATTGCGCGGAAAAATCGCGGGACAAAAAAAACTGGCACCCATTGAATCATCCGCTATCTGATGGTATGCTTACTACACGGATATCGTCATACAAGAAACGGAGTAATCTCTTGAGCGAACAACTTATTGCTACGATTGCTGAGCAACTCCTCACACCAGAAGATTCGATAGAGACCGCAGTGGCTGATAGCCAATTGCCTGAACAGGCATCCCCACCTGATGATGAGACGCTGGAAGAGGAAATCGAGGACGAGCTGATCATCGAAGATTTTACTATTGATGGTATCTGCGGGGTTTACTAGGTGGCATCTGTGGTATCCGGGGGGTCTCGTTTTTCCCATAAGGTTGTCCTGATTACCGGTGCGGCACGCGGCATGGGTCGAGCGCATGCCCTTGCTTTTGCGCGTGAAGGCGCACGCCTGGCATTGTGCGATGCATGCCGGCAATATGAGACCGTTCCCTACCCGCTGCCGCAGCCAGAGGAACTGGCAACACTCGCCGGCGAGATTGAAGACATGGGTTGTCAGGTCATCGCGGAACAGGCCGATGTCACGCATTTGCACGAGATGCAGGCACTGGCGCAACGCACGCAACGCGAACTTGGCCCAATAGACATCGTGGTTGCCAATGCCGGCCTCTACTCCTTCGCGCCAAGTTGGGAATTGACCGAGGCTCAGTGGGACGAAACCGTCAACGTTGATTTGAAGGGCGTCTGGATTACCTGCAAGGTCTGTATTCCGCAAATGTTGTCGCGGCGTAACGGGAAAATTATCTGTATCGCATCCACCGCCGGTTTCAAAGGCATGGCAAACCTTGCGCATTACGTTGCCGCCAAACATGGTGTAATTGGTCTGGTAAAAACGCTTGCCATTGAGCTTGCACCATACAATATCAACGTCAACGCCGTCTGTCCCACCAGTGTGGATACCACGATGGTGCGCAATCAGGCCCTATACGACGTGTTTGCCGGTGGCCCTGGCCCGGATGCGACCTATCAGCACATGCTTGACCTGACAAACCAGATGAATCTCTTTCCCGACCGCGACCTTTTGCCGCCAGAGGCTGTGAGCAACGCCGTCTTATGGTTGGCATCGGACGAGGCACGACACATCACAGGCACCGCCTTGCCGGTGGACGCGGGCTATTTAACGCGCTAAACGCAGCTTTTTGACAGTTAGCGCTTGTGCGTGATATCATGCGTCACGTTGATACTCTCTGGCTACGTGTGCCATCAACCAACATATTTAACGAATACGACATACCCGATACATACGCCTGACCGGTCACAGGTATCCGCGATGAAAGGCAGTGCAAATGGTTTCATTCCCTTTCAGTGCCATAGTTGGACAGCAACAGATGCGGCTTGCCTTGCTCCTCAACGCGATTGATCCATCAATCTGCGGAGTGTTGTTGTGTGGCAAACGCGGCACGGGCAAATCCACGCTGGCACGCGCCCTGACAACGCTCTTTCCCCTCATAACTGGCGTTGCTGACTGCCCCTATTGCTGTGACCCCGATGCCCCACAATGGATGTGCGAAACGTGTCTTTTGCGCATTGAACACGGCGAGCAATTGCCGCTTGCCACCCGTCCCGTGCCATTTGTGACATTACCGCTCAATGCCAGCGAAGACCGTATTGCCGGTAGTTTTGACATTGCCTCCGCATTAGAAAGCGGGACACGCCGCTTCTCACCCGGCCTGCTGGCGACAGCCAATCGCGGCGTCTTATACGTTGATGAACTGAACTTGCTCAATGACCACAGCGTTGACCTGCTGCTTGATGCCGCCGCGACTGGCATACATCATGTAGAGCGCGATGCCATCTCGATAACTCACCCGGCACGCTTTGTCCTGATTGGCACGATGAATCCCGAAGAGGGACAGCTCCGTCCACAACTACTCGACCGCATTGGCCTCTTTGTCGAAGCGGAAGACTTCCGTGACCCCACCATGCGTACCCTCATCGTAGAGCGCCGGCTTGCTTATGATGCCAACCCCGCGCACTTTGCCGCGCAATGGGCTGACAGCGAACAAACGCTGCGAGAGCACGTTCAGCATGCGCGGGAACAACTAACCTCGATACACGTCTCTCCGTATGTGCGTCAGGTGATAGCATATCTCGTTGACCGTCAATTACACACCACGGGCCATCGCGCAGATATTGTGGTTACGCGCACTGCTCGCGCCATCGCCGCCTGGGAAGGTCACGATGAGATTACACGCGCTGACATTGAACAGGCTATCGCGCTGGCGATGCCCCACCGCTCAAACAACGCACGGCTGACACAACGCATTACGCAAATGCTCGAACAACTGCCCGGCGGCGCATATGACACCGACCGTCCGCAAGAACTCGCCACGATAGACACAGATATTGATGAGCGCACCGACGAACGTGAGGGCGCGGCAGGCGTCACGCGCACGTTGCATGGCGAACAGGATGTCGCTCAGGTACAGGAACTCATCCATATTATACGTGACCGCCAGTGGCGCAGCGAGAGCGGACGCCATTTTATCTCGCTCACCACGCGCCGGAGTGGACGCTCAACTCGTACTCGCTCAACCCATCCCGTTACTGACATCGCTTTCCCTGCAACTATTGCTGCCGCAGCGCCCTATCAGCGCAGCAGAGGACGTGTACACGGCGGCAAAGTGCGACTACAAGTGGAAGATTTGCGCCAGAAAGTGCGCGAGCGCAAAACACGCAGCCTCTTGATTTTCGTCATTGACGGCAGCGACTCCGTAATGGCCCGGCAGTTGATGGTGCGCATGAAACGCATCCTGCTGGCCTTGCTGCAACATGCCTATGAGAAACGCGACCGCGTGGCTATGCTCGTCTTCCGCTTCGCCCAGGGACGCATTGTCCTACCACCAACGCGCAACTTCATGCACGCTCGTAAGGTCATAGACGAACTCTATGTCGGCGGCTGCACACCACTGGCAACTGGACTGCTAGAGGGGCTACGACTGGCAGAGACCGAACGTATGCGCGATCCAACAGTGCGGCCATTGCTCATTATTCTGACCGATGGGCTGGCAAATATTGACCTCTCCGGCAATATGCGCAGCGTCACGCCGCAACGTGACGCACTGCATGTCGCCCAGGAAATTGCCACGCGCCGGATACCCACAGTCTTGATTGATACCAATCCCTACGCACCAACACCAGCATCAACGCAACCTCCTCTGGAGGACAAGCCGTTAGAAAGCTCGCTAGCTCCGGGCTATGATTTAGCCCTGGCGCTTGATGCCGACTATTACCGACTTAGCCCACCACATTCAGCGATGTTGCTACAAAGGGGGTGAACATACTCAACATCTCGTCTTTTTGTTGTGAACAGCGTATTTCTGAAATTGCACACTCGTGCGAAGTCGCACAAAGGTGCAAAGTAAAGTGAGGAAAGCAAAAATGAAGACACGAACCGCAGTGATTCATGCACCCGGCGAACCTATCCGCGTCGAAGAGATCGAACTCGATCCTCCAAAGGACCATGAAGTCCTGGTACGCATGGTAGCGGCTGGTATCTGCCACTCCGACTATCATATCGTCGTCGGGGATCTACCAAGCTATCTCCCGCTTGCACTCGGCCACGAAGGGGCTGGTATTGTCGAATCTGTCGGCCCAAATGTCACCAACTGCAAACCAGGAGACCACGTCGTTCTCACATTCATTCCCTCATGCGGGCATTGCCGCTATTGTACAGAGGGTCATTCCAATCTCTGTAACATGGGTGCCGCCATTCTAATGGGGCCGCAGTTGGATGGCACATTCCGCATGCATGGTGAGAGCGGCGATATAGGACAGATGTGTGTCATCTCCACGTTTAGTGAATATAGCGTCGTCTCCGATATGTCCGTCGTCGCTATTCCCGATTACTACCCGCTCAATCGTGCTGTCCTCGTCGGCTGCGGAGTTCCCACTGGCGTTGGCGCGGTCATCCATCGTGCAAAAGTAGAGGCTGGCAGTACCGTAATGGTCATTGGTTGCGGCGGCATCGGCATAAACGCGGTACAGGGTGCTGCCATCGCCGGTGCGCGTATGGTCATTGCTGTTGATATCAACGACTTCAAGCTGGAAAAGGCCAAAGAGTTTGGTGCCACCCACACTATCAACTCGACACGCGAAGACCCCATTGCCATTTCACGCGACCTGACATGGGGCGAAGGCGTGGATTATGCTTTTGAGGCCATCGCGACAGCCGCGACCATTGGGCAGGCCTATGCTTGCCTGGGTAAAAACGGTACGCTATGTGTCATCGGCCTGACGCCCGCCACGGCAGAGTCCATGCCGATATCTCCGCTCGACCTGGTGCTTTCCCAGAAAACGGTAATGGGAACGCTCTATGGCGACTCTCAGCCACGCTACGACATTCTCAATCTGCTCAAAATGTATGGTGCCGGCAAACTCAAACTCGATGAGCTTGTCACGCGCACCTACACGCTCGATCAGGTCAACGAAGCCTACGCCGATATGGTCGGCGGCAAAAACATTCGCGGCGTCATCGAATTCTAACACGTAATCCATCATCATGTATCGGCAAAATGGCACGCCATTTTGCCGATACATGATGATGTTTATCATAGTAGCAAACGAGCAAACATGCAAAGATATACCTACCCATTCAGTGCCATCGTCGGCCAGGATGAGATGAAACTCGCCCTCCTGCTCAATGCCATTTCACCAGCCATCGGCGGCGTACTCATTCGCGGCGAGAAGGGAACGGCAAAATCAACGGCGGTGCGTGCCCTCGCAGCCGTCCTCCCCGAAATTGCAGTAGTGAGCGATTGTCCTTTTTCCTGTCCACCAAACCAGCCTGAGCGTATGTGTACCTCTTGCCAGGCACGCCTTGCAAATAGCGAAACATTGCCAGTGGCACGACGACAGATGCGCGTGGTGAACCTGCCCATCAATGCCTCGGAAGACCGCGTTGTCGGCACATTAGACCTGGAACACGCGCTGCGCGAAGGACAGAGACGCTTTGACCCCGGCGTACTGGCCGAGGCCAATCGCGGCATTCTCTACGTTGATGAAGTGAATTTGCTGGACGACTATGTGGTTGATATTCTACTCGACGCCGCCGCCATGGGAGTTAATATCGTCGAGCGCGAGGGTATCTCTTTTAGCCACCCGGCACGCTTTATTCTGATCGGCACCATGAATCCCGAAGAAGGTGAATTGCGACCGCAACTCACCGACCGCTTCGGACTCTGCATTGATATCGCCTCCATCCACGATATTCGCCAACGAGTCGAGATCGTCGAACGGCGCGAACGCTACGAGACCAATCCCCAGGCGTTTCTCACCGAATATGCACCTGCTGAACAGGAGCTGCGCACACGTATTCAGCGAGCAGCCCAACAGGAACAACACATCACCGTTGCACAAAGCGTCGCGGAACTGATTGCCGCCATCAACATCGAACTCGGTGTAGATGGACATCGCGGCGACATCGTGATGAGGCGAGCGGCCCAGACCTATGCCGCTTATCTTGGAGAAGAAGTTGTCACACCTGAACACGTCTTCACCATCGCTCCAATGGCGCTGGCCCATCGCATCAAACGTTTACCGTTGCAACAGGTTGCTCGTACTGTACACGAGGCATTGGCGACGGTTAAAAAACGCTATCCTCTATAGTCAAACCTTCCCTTCATCTCGTACAATAACAGGGTAAGGGTATTTCCCTCATATCAAACAAACGATACCTTTAAAGAGAAAGATAGAAACCTTTTCATGGCTCAGACACTCGACCTTTTTCCCTGGTACTCGACCATGCGCCAGACAGAACCCGTTGCTTACAACAGCCAGTTTGACCGCTGGAGCGTGTATGGCTACAATGATGTCCAGCGCGTCCTTTCAGAACACGCGACATTCTCATCGGAATTCATGGGAACAAACGGCAACCCCATAGGTGCCAGTATTATCAGTACCGACCCGCCGCGCCATCGCAAATTGCGCTCGCTGGTGACACAGGCATTCACGCCACGCGCCATCGCCCAATTGACCCCACGTATTACGGCTATCGTTAACGAACTGCTGGATAATGTTGCGGCAAAAGGAGAGATGGATGTCATTGACGACTTCTCGAATCCACTGCCCGTAACGGTCATCGCGGAAATGCTCGGCATTCCACACAAAGACCGGGCCAATTTCAAACACTGGTCTGACGAACTGATTGGCGCAACCCACACGCCCGGCAGCAATTCACAGGCCGAAATGGCGGCTTACTTCTTGCAGGTGATCGCGGAACGTCGCGAGCATCCGCAGGACGACCTCATCACAAACCTGATGAATGCCCAGATTGAAGGTGAACATCTTTCGATGCAAGAACTGCTCGGCTTCTGCATTCTCCTGCTAGTTGCAGGTAATGAGACAACCACACATCTCATTGGCAATGCAGTCTGGAGTTTCGATGAGCATCCCGAAGCAATTGAGCAAATGAGTGCCAACCCTGCGCTGATACCCGATGCTCTCGAAGAGGTTTTGCGCTACCGTTCGCCCGTTAAATTGATGCATCGCGTCGTCGCGCAAGACACAACGCTGGGCGGTAAAGAACTGCGCGAGGGCCAGATGGTCACAGCGTGGATTGGCTCCGCGAACCACGACGAGACGCAATTCCCCGACGCGGAAACGTTTGATTTTCGCCGCACGCCCAACCGGCATCTTGCCTTCGGCTACGGCATCCATTTCTGCATCGGTGCGCCCCTGGCACGCCTCGAGGCCCGCATTGCCTTTGAAGTGATGCTCCAACGCCTGCACGATATCCAGCGTGTACGCGAAATTCCGCTGGAGGCAACCGACAGCTACATTCTCTACGGCGTCAAACATATGCCCATCACATTCAAAGCCGCACAATAACCTCACAAACTGACAGAGAAGATAGGAGAGAGCAATCATGCCGGATGCAACGCCGCAGTTCAAACAACAACTGAAAACGTCTTTCGACAGTATGCAAATTGGACAAACTTTCACCTTTCGCAGAACCTTCACCAGTGGAGATGTTGCGCTGTTCTGCGGCGTCACCGGCGACTATAATCCCTATCACATAGACGCGATGTTCTTAGAGGGAAGCTGGTTCAAGCACCCCATCATCCCCGGACTATTGACAGGCAGTATGATTACGCACATCGGCGGTATGATTGGCTTCCTGGCACAGGCGATGTCTTTCCGCTTCCTCACCCCCGTCTATATCGGCGATACCATCACCTGTATCGTCACCATTCATGAGAAAAACGAGTCCAAACGCCTCGTCATCGCCCACGCTACCTTCGTCAATCAAGACGGTGCCGAAGTAGTATACGCCGAATTCGAAGGATTTCCGGGACATATTCGGCTCGCCCAATAAGGGGTTTTCAGGGTAAAAATAAAGCAACAGGAACAGGTGCAGGAGCGTCGGGTGCGTGCCTATCGCGGACAGGTGCCGGGCATCCGCCGGGAGGTCACGTTCACCCTGTCCTGTCAACGGGAGGAGAAGGCCATCGAGTCCGCCATGCGTACCCTGGGTTGGCGCGTCTATGCTACCAACCAGGAGATCGAACATCTCGGTCTGGAACAGGCGGTCGAGGCATACCGCGATGAATATCTGGTGGAACGCAACTTCTCTCGTCTCAAAGGCCGTCCCCTGGGGCTGGCCCCGTTGTATGTGCAACGCGATGACCACCGTGTCGGGTTGGTGCGCTTGCTCACCCTGGCTTTGCGTGTCCTCACTCTGGGGGAAGGGGTGGTTCGGCAACGCCTCGCGGAACAGCACGAGGAGCTTGCCGGGTTGTTTGCTGGCAATCCGACACGTCGGACCAGCCAACCTACCACCGAACGCCTGTTGGAAGCTTTCGATGAGGTCACCTTGACGATTGTTCATGCTCCTGGCTTCACCCAACGTCATGTGACGCCTCTTTCTCCTCTTCAGCAGCAGATCCTGGCCCTCTTCGGCCTCTCTCCTGCTGTCTATTTACGCCTGGTTGATGATTCCTAACATCTCCCCAACATTTAAGCGAACCGTGAGTATGCTTCTTACAAAAAATCATGCACCTCCAACAAAGGTGCTGTAGAGTTTGCGACATGTACGTCTTCTAACAATTTGTTAGTAACTTTCTCTATGGAAGTCTGTATATTTTAAATATTAACTATTGTCAAGCCCCCAATGGCAATGGAAAACCGCCAGGGCATCCTTGCTGTTCAAATAAGACGCCCACTGTCTTCTACTTTCGGCTCGCCGAGCGTGCGCAGGCGGCGCATCTCCGGCCACAACAAGGCGACGCACAGCACAACAAGAATCGTACCCACGCCGCCGCCCGCTACCGCTATAATAGGCCCGAACAACTGTGCCGCCAGCCCCGACTCGAAGCCGCCCAACTCATTCGAAATGGCGATGAAGAGGCTATTGACCGACGAAATGCGTCCCAGCATCGCATCTGGTGTGCGCATCAAGACCAGCGTATGCCGGATAACCACGCTGATATTATCCAGCCCACCCATAATTAAGAGCATCAGCAGCGACAACCAGAACGAGTGCGAGATACCAAAAACGATGGTCGCAGCCCCAAAACCTGCCACCGCCCAGAGCAACGTCCGCCCCGCTTTTTTAAAGGAAGGTGCATGCGCGATACAGATAGACATGCTCAACGCACCAACCGAAGGAGCAGCACGCAGCCATCCCAATCCCACTGGCCCCACGCGCAGAATGTCTTTCGCATAAATCGGCAACAGCGTTGTTGCGCCACCCAGCAATACCGCGAACATATCAAGCGTAATCGCCGCCAGAATCACCTGGGTGCCGCGTAGAAATCGCATCCCTTCCAGCAGAGACGCCAGCGTTGTTTGCTCACTGAGCGGTATCGCTCGTTGTCGCCCGCGCAGCGGCACTATCAGCACCGCGAACACCAGTGCCACGCCAGCATTGATGGCATACACCGGAGTAGCCCTACCACTTATCGCAATCACAAAACCACCCAACGCCGGACCCACCACTGAGGCCAGTTGCGAGGCGCTACTGCTCCAGGTTGCAGCATTCTGAAACACATCCTCCGGCACAGTCTGTGGCAGCAGTGTCGAAGTAGCAGGGCTGCTGAACGCCACCGCTACCCCAATCAGTAACAAGCAGCCGTAGATCAACACCAGCGACCCCGCTGTGTACGAGAGTACCGTCAAACCCACGCAGCCCAGCGCACTCAACACCTGCGACACAATTACGATTGCCTTGCGATTGAACCGATCAGTCAGATGTCCCGCGGGCAGCGAAAGCAACATAATGGGTATCACCATCACAAGGCCCACGCCGCCTAATACCAGCGCCGAACCTGTCCGCTCGTACAACTCCCACCCGATAGCCACGTTAATCATCTGCTCTCCCAGCGAAGCGATGAACAAACCTATCAGTAGAAGACGAAAATCCCCAAAGCGGAAAGCGCTATAGGCACCCTGGGAACGATTTAATGCTGGCTGCGCAGGGGATGTAAATGAAGGAGGAGACTTCTCACTATTTTCTTGAATGCTTTTCACCTGTTCTATTGTAGACGAATGCTGCTGCCGAACTGAACTCATGGGCGCAATATATAGGCAGCCCTACAGCTTGCTATCAGTGTACCTCATTGAGCGGGTAGTGTGTCAAGCACTGGCGGGCCAGGACACCCGCAAAGGAACGCACTTCATCCTCTGCGTTACGTGGAATGCTCCCGTTTAATATGCTATACTGATATGCAATGATACTTCTCCCACTGGCATTCATCAATGAAGAATGTTGACAGAATCAGTGATTAAGCGGTTGCAAGACTGCGTTTGTGACAATTACCATGAAACGCATACGGTAACCAGAGTAATAACGCTTCAGGAGGTCATCCCATGGAAACACCATTATCTCCACTCGAATTCCTGCGCCGGGCGCGACGCCTGTATCCTGACCACGAGGCCGTGGTTGACGAAAACGTGCGACTGACATACGCGGAGTTTGGCGAGCGCTGCGATCGCTGGTCTGCCGCCCTTCAGCATCTGGGTGTGAGTCAGGGCGACCGCGTCGCCTACATTGCTCCCAATACACATACTCAGCTCGAATCCTTCTACGCTGTCCCCCAGATTGGCGCGGTACTCGTCCCAATCAACTATCGTCTCATCGCCGACGATTTCGCCTATATCATCGGACATTCTGGCGCGGAAGTGGTCTGTGTCCACAGTGACTATTTGGAAGATGTTGAGCGCATTCGCCCTGAGTTGGCAGCAGTCAAGCACTTTGTGGCACTCGAAGGGCTCACCGAATCCTTACGTAAAGCTGGGTGGCTTGACTACGAGGCACTGTTGGCGCAAGCACCACAAACCTTCACTCGTCCACCAATTACCGAGCATGATCTGCTCACTATCAACTATACCAGCGGCACAACTTCTCGCCCCAAAGGTGTGATGATTACCCACCGCAATGCCTATATGAACGTCGTCGGCACATTGATCCACATTTCGATGTCGCCCGCCGACCGCTACCTGTGGACTTTGCCGATGTTCCATGCAAATGGCTGGACTTTCGTCTGGACTGTTACCGCCGTCGGTGCGACACATGTCTGTCTGCGCAAGGTGGAACCGCGAGCCATCTTCACCTTGATCCGCGATGAAAAGGTCTCATTGCTCTGTGCTGCGCCAACTATCCTGATTGGCATCGCCAATGCGTCCGAGGATGTGCGGCGCATCTTGCTTCCTGCTGAAGATGGGTCAACCCGCCCTACGAAGGTGCGTGTACTCACAGCGGGCGCACCACCAGCCGCGGCCACCATTGAGCGAGTTGAAGGCGAACTGGGGTGGGAAATCACTCAGGTATATGGCCTGACTGAAACATCTCCCTTTATTACCATCTGCGAGCCACGTCCAGCACACAGCACGCTTTCCCCGCGGGAACGCGCAACTATTAAAGCCCGCCAGGGAGTGGAACTGATTACTTCCGGTGAACTCCTGGTCGTTGATGAACAGGGCCACGAAGTCCCACACGATGGAGAGACGCTCGGCGAAATTGTAGCATGCGGCAATGTCGTTATGCAGGGCTATTACAACGACCCCGAAGCAACCGAACGGGCCTTTGCAGGAGGCTGGTTTCATACAGGCGACGCGGCAGTCGTCCACCCTGATGGCTATGTCGAAATCCGCGACCGTCTGAAGGATGTGATCATCAGTGGAGGCGAGAATATCTCCTCAGTCGAGGTCGAGGGGATGCTCCTGCGTCACCCGGCAGTCCAGGAGGCCGCGGTAGTGGGTCTGCCCGATGAGAAATGGGGCGAGGCACCGCATGCCTTTGTCGTCCTCAAAGCCGGGCAGAGCGCGACAGTTGAGGAACTACGTACCTTCATTCGCGACCACATGGCACATTTCAAAGTGCCGAAATCATTCACGTTTGTGCCTGAATTACCTAAGACAGCCACCGGCAAAATCCAGAAATATATCCTGCGTGGTGGTAAAGCGGCAATTTCTACACAGTAATCTACCTGAGCGAGCGTAGTAAGCTGCTCAGTGATGATGATGAACAAAAAACGGTGCCAATGATGAAAACTCGTAAGGTTTTCATCATTGGCACCGTTTTTTGTTCATCATCATCTATCCCTACCTGCTCCCGGAAGGATGTTGACTCTTCTCATTCAGCAAATTTTCAGAAAACTACAGCCGAAATTTCAGCGAAATATGGCACGCTTCTCATCATGAGAGGTGAAATAGATGATAGATGAAAACCACAAAGATCAGCAAATCACCTTACAAAGAGAGATGGGGTTCTCCTTTGAAGAGAAATCGCTGAAACAACTGGGCTACCAGGTGATCGACGAGGTCACCGAATATCTGTCTACCATGCGCGAACGTCCTGTATGGAAGCCGTTGCCTGCCGGCATTCGTGAAACGATTCGTGAGCAGGAACTTCCTGAACAGGGATGTCCCTTCGAGAACACACTGGCGTTTTTCCGCGAGACGATCCTGCCATACCCACAGGGCAATGGTCATCCCAGCTTTGCCGCGTGGATCAACTCTGCTCCTGCTCATGCCGAAGTCTTAATCAAACCGCTTGCCGCGGCCATGACCGGTGCAACCGATATTCGTACAATGGTTGATGAAGTAATTGCTGCCGGTGAGTACCTACTCTCACTGCCCAGAAACTAAGGAGCAATAAACATGTATTACCACAACGTTCTGGAAACCATTGGGAATACCCCCCTGGTGGCACTTGAGAGTTTCAGTCCGCGTCCGGGTGTAGAGTTGTTCGCCAAAATGGAGGGCGCGAACCCTTCTGGGAGTCTCAAAGACCGTATCGCGAGAAAAATGATTGAACAGGCCGAGGCGCAGGGACTGCTGAAAGCAGACTCAATCTTATTAGAGCCCACCAGCGGCAATACGGGCATTGCGCTGGCGCTGGTAGCAAACATGAAAGGGTACCCGTTCACCGCTGTCATCTCTGAGAAGGGTACGCAGGAGAAGCGCAGGATGCTCGAACTCTATGGAGCCTCCATCATCACCTCTCCAGGGGCCGCGGGCAGCAACGGCGCGGTCAGGTTAGCCCAGGAACTGGTACAACAGGACAAACGCTACGTCATGCTCTTCCAATATGGCAACGAAGCAAACCCCGCCGCCCACTATGAGACAACTGCCGTGGAGATTGTGCGAGACATGCCCGACCTGGATGTCCTGGTCGCAGGGCTCGGCACAGGGGGAACACTCACCGGCATCGGTCGCCGTTTAAAACAGTACAATAAAGCTATCCGCATTGTGGGTGCCGAACCGGTGCAAGGTGACAGCATCCAGGGGCTACGCAACCTCGCAGATGGTTTTGTGCCACCTGTGCTGAATCAATCTCTGCTCGATAGCAAGTTCCTGGTATCCAGCCAGCAAGCATGGCTACGTACCCTTCAACTCAAAGAGCAAGAAGGTATCTTTGCCGGCCCTTCCAGCGGAGCGGTTCTGGACGTCGCTTTGCGCGTTGCCGACGGCATGGAAAAAGGAAAGATTGTAATCATTCTGGCCGACGGCGGTTGGAAATACATGAGTGAGCGCCACTGGACCACGAAAGAACCGGAAACGGCATACGCAATGGCTTCCATAGGAGCGTCACTAGAAGCCAGTGTTTGAAATAACATTATGTAGAGTACAACCCTTTATGCCAAACGACCAGTTCTATTCTGCACACGAAATGCTCCGATTGCTATTGTAGCCTCGCTGTCTGCAATCGGAGTACGACAGTAGTACCCTCGCCCAATATGCTATCAATGGTAATGGAGCCACCCTGCGCTTCAATTAGCTCTTTTGCAATCGCAAGCCCCAGACCACTTCCGCCAACACGCTGCGGAGGACGGCTGCGCGATGGGTCAACTCGATAAAAGCGGTCGAAGACATGCGGTAATGCATCGGGCGGAATACCTTGACCGCTATCACACACCTGGATTATAACAGAATCCTGGCCTTCGCCCCTGGCGAGGATTTCAACCCACCCGTCTGAGGGTGTAAACTTCAGGGCATTGTCCACAATGTTGAGCAGTACTTGCTGAAACCGGTCTTCATCTACACGTACAGGAGCAATATCTGGAGTGACATAATAGCGAAATTCCTGCCCCTTCAAGAGATGTTGCGCCTGCTCGTACACCATTTGAATGATTCCGTCTACATAAACGACATTTTTTCGTAGCTGGATCCTCCCCGTATCCAGTTGCGCAAGTGAGAGCAGGTCTTCCACGAGCCGATGCATGCGCTGTATTTCAGTGTACATCCCATGCGCAAGACGACGAGACGCCTCCATATCGCCCCCATCGGCCCCGATAAGTAACATCTCTAGACTACCACTCAGGGCAGTCAAGGGCGAACGTAACTCGTGAGAAACATCCGAAACAAACCGTTTCTGGCGCTGAAAGGCAGCCTCCAGCTGGGCTACCATGCGATTAAAAGAAAGGGCCAGTCGTCCAATCTCGTCATTTGTTGGCGGGGGATCTATCCGCATAGAGAGCGCACCCTGCGCTATGCGGCGACTGGTTCGCTCTATTTCGACAAGCGGGTGCAGCGCAATACTGACGAGTGGGAATGTCAATGCCGCGGCGAGACACAGCGTGCCGACAACACCAAGAAAGAGTAGCAGGCGTAATGTCGCAAGAAAGTCGTCAATTGGAGCCGTTGGCGTACTGATCTGTAAAATACCTAGCGTGTGAGAATCGCTCACGAGCGGAATCAGTATGACCATCTGGCGTTTCCCATGAGCGTCTTTTGCCAGCAGATAACTCGTATTCAGATCACTCGAAACCAGTATCTGCTGTACTTTGCCAGGTGAGAGGGTTACTGGTGACAAGGAAAATGCAAGCGTACTACTGGATACCAGGACAGTACCATCATCTGAAAGAATCGCAGCGTTTGTGGTAGGGCCAGTAAGCCGGCGAGCCAGTTCTGCTGCTGTAGCCTTGAAGTCGGGCGTGGGAGTACCCGGCGAAAAGAAGATGTCGGACGGCACAAAAGGTCGATTCTTTATTCCCCTTAAGGCCAGGAAAGACTCATTGTGTAAAACGCCAACCTCGTTCGTCAAGAGGCTCTGTTCTGCTATGATTGAGATAATGACGCTTGATGTACTCAACAGCAGGGCAAGCAGTCCTAATGAAAGCAGGACTAATCGCCAGCGGATTGGGATACGGTTTATTAAGCGGTATAATCGTCTTTTTTTTCCCATTATCCATTTTACCCTCGAAGCGAGTAACCCACCCCTCGTACCGTCTGGATCAGCCGTGGCGGGTTATCATGGAGCTTTTCGCGCAGGTGTCGAATGTACACTTCGATGATGTTGTCATCTCCTTCATAGTTGTAACCCCAGACGCGGGACAAAATGATATCACGAGAGAGTACCTGCCGCGGGTGCATCAAGAGCAATTCTAAGAGATTAAATTCGCGCGGGGTCAACTCGATTGATTGATCTTTACGTATAACAATGCGTGTCCCGCGATCAAGTGTGACATCCAAAAACGATAGCACGTCCGCTTTAGTGTTTCCATGCCGCCGCAGCACAGAACGTGTGCGAGCCATCAACTCTCTAAATGCAAACGGCTTTGTGATATAGTCATCCGCACCCATATCAAGCCCTGCCACGCGATCATCAATATCACCTTTCGCCGTGAGCATAATGATAGCCATATCATGCAGCCGTCGTAGCTGGCGTGCTACCTCCAGGCCATCGAAACCCGGCAATAGAATATCGAGAATGACCAGATCGGGCTGGTGAGCTATAGCGACCTGTATCGCATCCATCCCGGTCATAGCCGTAAACACCTCGAAGCCTTCGTAAGTAAAACCCATTTGCAAAAAATCTACAATCTGTGGCTCATCATCTACGATCAATACACGAGGTCGCTTAACCGAACTGTTGGCCTCATCCAATACTATCATGCTCCTTACGTTGCTTTTAGCATCACTACCTATATATAGCAAAGCTAGCTGAAAATTTGCTGAATCGTATGCAGCCTTCCTCAGTACAGTATACAACCTTTTAGGCATGATGCTCAGCTGCGATCACGATAGCCACCAGCACGCTTTTTGGCCTAAATAATCAACCCCTGTGTGATATCTGTGATACAGACATTCGCCGTTGTGAACGTATTGTGATACGTGTTGGCTATGCTTAAAATGGAAATGTTTCTATATACTCATGCAAGGAGAGGAGGTTATCATTTATGCTGCCTGCAAAAACTGAACGTCCAAATACTACAACTACCCCACCCCTCTCTCGTTCTGACTGGTTACGGCGGCTAATTATTGCATTAACAATTCTCGCGTGGATGGCAATAGGCGCAGTTATACTTATGGTAGCCGAACGCATGATCGGGACATTGATCTTACTCATTGCTGCCGGACTTCTGTCCTACCTGATATATCCTCTTGTACTTATATTACAGCGATTCATGCCACGCTTCCTCGCCATTATGGTCGTCTATCTCATTGGATTGAGCGCGTTATCTTTTCTTCTTTACAATATGGTCGTGTCAGTCATTGATCAATTAAGCTCATTTGTAACCTACTCCCAATATTGGCTCAGTCCAGCAGGACAGAGCCAGCTTCAGCCGTTCATAGAAACGCTGAATAAACTCGGCATCTCACAAGATCAACTTACAGCATTTGGGCAGCAAGTCGTCAATCAGTTGCAGAGCCTGATCAGCCAGGTCATACCTGTTTTGAGTGGAATCATTAATTTTCTCATCAGCACAGTCGTTATCGCAGTTCTCAGCATCTACTTCCTCCTCGATGGCGAGCGCATCACCCGGTGGTTACGCTACAAAACACCCATAGCTCAAAGAGAAAATATTAACTTCCTGGTAACTACGGTGAACGAAACCATCGGCGGCTACTTTCGCGGTCTCCTGATCCTCGCCACCATCGCCGGAGTGAGTACAGGGATCGTGCTTGCACTCCTCGGCGTACCATACGCTGTCTTGCTCGCAGTCGTTGTATTTGCATTTCTCTTCATCCCCGTTATCGGTGGTGTGATTTCAGGGTCGCTTTGTATCATTTTGTCACTACCGCAAGGTTGGGTAACAGCACTTATTGTCACCATTTTTGTCATTTTGCTCCAGCAAGTCCTTATTGGACAAATTTTGACGCCTCGTATTCTCGGTGACGCGGTGAAAATCCATCCCATTGTGGCAATCCTCGCACTCTTCGCCGGTACTGAACTCTTAGGGATTGGTCTGCTCGGTGGTTTCCTCGCTGTTCCCCTGGCTGGCATTCTCCAGGCTGTACTCTACGCCTTCTGGAACAGGTGGAAAGAAACGCATCCCGAACAATTTCCTTCGGATGCGCCACCGAAGAAAACGATAGACGTGCAATAACTCAGGTACCTGAATGTACAGCAGAATCAAGAGCAGTTGTAAAAAATGTTACAACACGCTTGACATATGCAGTTCCCATTACATGGTAGGCCTGAATATGGTCTGCCTCAGGAACCTGCCAGGTCTCAACCCGCGCATCCGTCGTGGTAGATGCTGCGTCCGCGAGCAGTTTCATATTCCATGGCGGTACAACGCTATCGGTTCCACTCTGAATAAAGAGAAGGGGACGCGGCGCAATGCTTGCCACGACATCTACAGGACGTATCGCGTAATAGTCTATGTCATAGAGCAGGAACATCGCTTTTGTCATACCAGGGATAATTATATTCGGTACTTTGAGGTCTCTTTGAATCAGAGGTACAAAAGCAGCGAAAGCACAATCCGCAACAACTCCGTGTATAGCAGGTTCGCGTGCCGCCGCCAATAACATGGCTGACGCGCCCATTGAAATGCCCCACCCGCCAATTGCGCATGGTCGCCCCAGTTCTGGATAGGGGAGCGGGCCAGAACGGAGGAAATCTATAGCCCCCAGCACATCAAACTGTTCAAAGTAACCCATTGAGATGGGCGCTCGCGAAGACTTCCCCTGGCCGCGCATATCGAAAGCCAGGACAGCGAAGCCTTGCCGTGCCAGTTCCGCGCTGAGATCAAGCAATCCTGCCTCAAGGGCCGCTCGATTTGAGCCTAATCCATGCACCATAATGATCGTGCGATCTGCCGTCAGTTGTCCGTTTGCTAGAATACCAGGAATGAACCAGCCCGATAACTGCAGCTGGTTTTCGCGGCTGACAAAGTTCACGTCACGATAGCTCAAACCAAGATCTGCCGGAGTCTTTGTAATGGCTTTGGGCCGTGGAAAAGCCACCTTTCTGGCAACATGAAAGGAGAGGCGCATATAGCTCTGGGTAAATACTCCCGAAGTAATCGTTGGTTTCATGCCAAATAGACGGCGCATTATCTTAATGCGACGGACGAATAGATCGTATACAATCAGAGTCGCGATCAAAGCGCTCGTGGTCACAAAGAAAAATTGAATGCTGGTAGCGATATGCCATGAAAACGTGAAAAAAGCGATGACGACGATGACAGGATAGTGTAGTACGTAGAACGGTAAGACGGCCTCGTCACAATAATCAATGATTGTGTTGCTAAAATCCAGGAAACGCATGCCAAAATAGAGTACAAAAAGCAGCCAGGACCACGCAAAAATGCTCAACAGTATCTCGTACAAAACATATGTTACTGTGTAGCTAGAGGTATTTCCCCAACTGCCCAGTACACCGCCAAAGTATGCCGCCAGCAGGATGAACAAACTGGTGATCGCCACAAAGAGAGAAAGCTTCCACTGCTTCTGGACGGCGAATTTGAAGCGTGGGTCTACGAAAAGAATAGCCCCGAAGATAAAAATGAAAAGCCAGACAGCAAAATCTGCCCAGTTCTGATAGCCGGGAAATGGTACGCATAACACAACCTGGGCGAGCGCAATCGGTAAAACAAACACAAAGAGTCCCCCCGGTTTCTCACTCCATGCGGCTACATTTGAGATGAAGCGCACAAGAGGCATGCGTTTCAAAGACAACAGCACAGGTAACGCCACCATAGAGATACCAAAGAGGAATGCAAGAAACCAGAGATGGAAACCATATGCCCCAACCCATTGTGGGTTCAAACTGAGATGCACGTTCGCGAAAAAAGAAGGGAAATACTGCAACAAACTGCCCTGGTAGAGTCCTTGACTGCTCGCGATAAGATAAGCCTGCGGTGGAGAAAAAAGGATGATACCGACGACACAGGGAATGATCAGCCGTTTAAAACGCTCGCTCATGAACTCGCGGCTGGTCCTGGATGAGAGCGCAAATAAGGCACTTGCCCCGGCAAGAAAAAAGAAAAGTGACATGCCCCACTGCGTGCCAACAACAGCCAGATCAATCAAACCAGCATCCTGGGGCATCTCCCTGATATGCCAGTGATACATATCGAAGATATCTATAGCATGGGCATAAAATACCCCCAGCACAGCCAGCACGCGCAACCAGTCAAGGTAATGGAGTCTTGCACTATGTTGAGCATCTTCATACTGTAGTGATTTCATGTGTCTTCTCATCAACATATATAAGGATGTTGTGCTAAATTTTTTTTGTAGTACACAATCAGCCCTGAACAAAGTCTATGCTGTGAGTATCACATAACGGTCACACACAGGAACGGTGATGTTACGATGGGGTCACAGAATGTGGCACAAACCAGCGGCAAGTAATGCTCTCGTAGATGAGATAAACTCAAAACTTTCGTGAGGCCTGTGCAATACTCACAGGCCTCACGAAACCCCTTTTCTATACCACCGATAGCTATCGCTCAATCGCCTTCTTCAACTTTGCAAAAGAATGCTCTTTTCCTTTCCCTGCACGTGCCGAACGTAGCAGGAGAACAAACTGAACAAGCATAAACGAGGCGGTCGTGAAGAATGCCAACGCAACTTTCGTCGCGTCCACCACAGGCTGCACCCGCACGCCGTCTGGTGACATGACAATGATGGCGATCGGACGACCTGTTGCTCCGCCGCCCGCTCCACCTCCCATGCCTACCGTCAGGTTTCCTTGCTCAGCTTTTCCGCTGGGACCGCCACCCATACCCATGCCACCACCCATCGAGACTTCAGCGCACGGGACAATGACGGTGTTTCCATGCTGGACAGGCTGACCAAAAACCGCATCTACGCGGGCAATTGCTGTTATCTTGTTCACCATCTCTGCCGAGGCAATGGACATTGGTTGCATCTCTTTTTCCAGGTCAATCATGATCTGTTTCTCCTTTGCGTATTCATTCCTCGCCTCCATACAGAGACGAAGATACTGATAGTAAATCCAGCTACGGCCATCATTATGATGGAACGCCTGGTCACGTCACGAATAGGCAAGCGACGCACTTCGCCGCCTTCGTGAATTTCTACCGCGACCGGTCGCAGCCAGGAAAATTCTCCACCAGGCCAGCATACCTGGAGAACACGCCCGACAGGGACGATTTTTCTCCCATATGCTTCTATAGATTTGCCTCTCGACTCATTGACATGCCACTCTGGTAGTTTCCGTTGTAGTTGCATAAGCTTATAGGCCTCCTAATTGACAGATGCTCACGACAGCGACGCTCTACCGTGTCATTCGTTCGCTGTTCGCCCAACCATTTCTTTTGCCCTAACCATCTGCATCCATACTCTACTCTATGATAAAGGCTTCACCATATCATCACAGCCACCATCTGCCTTATCACGCTCCTGTCACACTTTCCTTCTCGCACATACAAATGTACCTGACAGGTGAATGTCTCGCTGAGAGGTTACGCTCTTTCAAAACATGCTACGTGTAAATACCTACATTTTTACTTGATTTCTCGTAAATGATGTGCTATTACTTACTGTGTATACAGGCGTTTTTCAAAACACGTGGCTGATTAGACGTTGATCAAGCTTTTTCTTTGCCAGAATGCCTGCGATTTGGCAATGGCTCCTTTGGTCTACATACAATCTTTCGATCTCCCCAAATAAAAGTTCGTGGGGGTACGATGCTAAAAGATATCCTTTCGAACGTATATGTGTTAAATGGTCGTAATGAATTCATTGCTTTCTTTCATCACGATACTCTTACAGGAGGGCGTGTGTTAGTATGAATGCACATCCGGGTCGTATAGACAAATATGAATTGCAGACACGGCTGGGGCAAGGTAGAACAGCCGATGTTTGGAAAGCCTTTGATACCGTGGCACGCCGCTATGTCGCCATCAAGTTCCTGCGTGCTAATCTCCAGATAGACCCTGATTTTGTGACGCGCTTCCAACGGGAAATGCCAGCCATAGCTGCCTTACGCCATCCTAACATTGTGCAATACTACGACTTTGCAATCTTGCAGTCACCTGAAACGGGAAATACCACCGCCTATATCGTGATGGACTACGTAGATGGCAGCACTCTGGCAGACTATACGCGCAATACTGCTCGCCTGGGAAAATTTCTTCCTGCCACCGCTATCATTCGCCTCTTTACCGCTATCAGTATGGCGGTCGCCTATGCTCATCAACATGGGATAATACACGGTCAACTCAAACCAACAAATATTCTGCTCGACAAACACAACATCTCACGTAATGCCATGGGTGAACCTGTCGTCACTGACTTTAGCATGCTTAAACTGCTCGAAGCTACCGCGGGTACCATCAGCGGTTGGCAGATTGATACACTGCTCTATATTTCTCCAGAACAAATCATGGGTGCGCCTGCTAACGAGCGCAGCGATCTGTACCCTCTGGGCATCATGCTCTACGAAATCTGCACAGGCACCCCACCGTTCCTGGGCAACAATCCGGCTACGATCATGATGCAGCATACCAACACCATAGCAACCTTACCCGCGTTAATCAACCCGGCGCTACCTTCTGCTCTCACCACAATCATCATGCGCTGCATCGCTAAAGACCCCTGGGCCCGCTTCCCAACGGCTTCATCTCTGGTCGAAGCCCTCACACAGGCTATAGGTCAGGAGGAGAAAGAGGTTTTCGCGCAATCTTTTTCAATGAACGTAGCCCCACCCAATCACCCGGTCAAAGCGCTGGACTTGCCAACCATCCTTACAGGGCCAACTGCTAACCCAGCAGATATGATGCCTACGGTTCTTACGCCTTTGTCACACGGCAAGCTTGAAAAGGGAGAGCAGGCTGGTGCCATTAACTACACACCTACTTCTCCTGGCGTCGTTGGATCATCACAGCCTATCCCAACAGTTCCGTCAAGTAGGCCCGTTACACCTATGCCGTCTCCATCATCATCTGGACAATCTGCGCAACATCTGCCTGCCAACTCTTCTGTGCCGCCGCTTACACCCACGCTTCCCGCATTTCGAAAATCCAGGCGGCCCCTTCTGTGGATTATTCTGGCTGTGCTACTCCTGCTGGTGCTGGTTGGCTCTAGCCTGGGAGCCTACTTCACTTTTTTCTCGAAAGGCACCACTCCTTCAACACTTTCATCAGCACCTTTGATAGTAGGGCACTCCTACTTCGTCAGTAGCGGACTGTTGAGTTCAAATCCCGGAAACAATCAAGGTATTACCGACCAGTTACAAATCAAACTGGACAATATTCCCCCTCCTCAATCAGGCAAGGGGTATTACGCATGGCTCTTAAACGATATAAACCTGGACTCCAAAGCAATCCCTCTGGGCCAATTAACTGTGCGTAATGGCACAGCGGTCTTATCTTTTGGAGGTGACGCGAACCACTCTAATTTGCTGGCGACGAATAGTCGTCTCCTTATCACCGAAGAAGACACTGCCATACCGCCAGTTAGTCCCTCCCTTGATACAGCCACCTATCGCTACTATGCCGAGTTCTCGCAAAAGAGACCTGGTCCGCAAGACCTGGCGTCCTATAGTGTCTACGACCATATCCGCCACCTGCTGGCCTCAGACCCCAAAGTCTCTGCGGCAGGGCTTACCGGCGGATTGGATATCTGGCTTTACAGGAATACGCAAAAGATTCTGGAATGGGCAGGCAGCGCCAGAGACGCATGGAAAGACAAGAACGCCGCTTTCATCCAACGCCAACTTACGCGGATCATTGACTACCTCGATGGGTCAACCTATGCCCAACAAGACTTACCCGGCCAAAAACTGCTCGTTGATCCCACGATTGCAAAAATTGGCCTGTTAACATTTGACCCACTGACGCAGGACCCTCCCGGCTATCTGTATCATATTGGCAAGCACCTGCGAGAAATCACCGTGCTTCCAGAGTCGAGTACCGAGCAAAGAGCGCTTGCCACCCAAATCAACTCGGCGACAAATACAGTGACCTTCTGGTTTAACGCGATGCGTCGCCAAGTGCTGCAACTCTACCACATGACTGCCGCACAATTGCTGGGGAGCGCTGGCCGCAGTCTGCTGGACTCTATAGCAACGTATGCAAACGACGCATTTGTCGGACAAGTCAACCCACAAGCTCAGGTCACGGACGGCGTGGTACAGATTCACTTCGAGATTCAGCGTATGGCGACATTGGACGTTAGAGAATGTACAGCGACCTATCCCTGCTCCATCTAACTCGATGTCACCATACGTCTATCTATAGCTGGTAAAGAGGAGACAGCAATGAATACAGAACTGCCGAGGCGACTCGGAAAATACGAGCTACAAGAACGTCTGGGGTATGGTGGCATGGCAGAAGTTTGGAAGGCGCTTGATACCCAATTGCGACGTTATGTAGCGATAAAGTTGCTCCACGCCAATCTCCAGGCAGACCCCGATTTTGTCACACGCTTTGAGCGCGAAGCGCAGGCTGTTGCTTCTTTACGCCATCCCAATATTGTGCAGATTCATGATTTCCGAGTTTCTGAGCCTCCCGAGTCAACCAGCCCTACCCCCTACATGGTGATGGCGTACATCGAGGGACAAACGCTTGCCGCATACATCGCCAACACCTCCGCCAGGGGGAAATTTCCGTCGCCCAGTGAGATCGTCAATCTCTTTGCCTCTATCAGCCTTGCCGTTGATTACGCCCACCAGAAAGGGATGATCCATCGCGATATCAAACCCGCCAATATACTACTGGACAGGCATAATGCTGTGCGTAATCCTATGGGAGAACCCCTTCTCACAGATTTTGGTCTTGCCAAACTCCTGGGGGTGTCTGCCGGTACTATTACTGCCGCTCAACTTGGTACGCCAGTCTATACCTCTCCTGAGCAGGCTCGCGGCTACCCTGGCAACGAACGCAGCGACTTGTATGCCCTCGGCGTCATTCTCTACGAAATGGTGACCGGCGCACGGCCTTTCCGAGGAGATACGCCTGTTGCCATACTCTCACAGCACCTTGATGCCATGCCAACTTCTCCTGTCCTTCTCAATCCGAATATCCCACCCGCGCTGACAATGGTCATCATGACAGCCCTCGCTAAAGACCCGAACGCACGTTTCGCTCGTGCTACTACCATGGCGGCCGCCATTGCCGAGGCACTCAACGTTCCGCTGCCAGAGAGCCTGGGCCCAACTGCCTACCAGCCAGATATGCGCAACATGCCTACGTATATCAGTTCACCCATATCTCAAATTGGAGCAGGTACATCACCATCCACCGCCACCCCGTCTTCTGCCGCCTCTGCTTCCTCGATGTCACCCACTTCCGCAGCGCACCTTCCCCCATGGGCGACAACCGGGAGTAGCTTTGGAACTGCCTTGCCTGGCAACTCAACACCACACGCCACCCCTTTGCCCTCTCCTTCTACACCAATTCTCTGGCAGCCATCCGCGTTTTCCGCTTCTGGCAGACCTGTAGCTGAAGGGTCTCCGCCAGAAAACTTATCTCCACCGGCGGGCGCAATACAAGGCCCAACTATACCCAATGCACCTTCATCCCCAATCCCTCCACGGAGGCCAGAAGGGCGATGGAAGCGCCTTTATACCGTTGTGGCCGCTCTCGTTGTTCTTGCGCTACTTGGTTCAGGAGTAGGCGCATACTTCTTGTTTTTCCACTCTTCCCACCAGAATAACCAGACCGGCGTACCGGTACCAGGCGGTCAGGCTTTTTTCCTGAGTAGTGGGCAATTGGATGTTAGCACTGCTCAAGGTATCTCAGATGAACTGCAAATTGAACTGCATAATATCCCTGCTCCTCATGCCGGTAAAAGTTATTATGCCTGGTTACTGGGTGACAAACACCCGCAAGTTGAAAAGAATCTCCTGGAGCCTCCACCACCATTTACGCTCCCACTCTCGCCTGGCAAATTGCCTTTCAGTGAGGGGAACATCACGTTTTTTTACCAGGCTCCGCACAACTACAACCTGGCTTCAATAATAAGTCGCCTGCTGATTACTGAAGAGGATACGCATGGAACCCCAAGCGGCCCTGCCGCAAATCACAACACCTGGCGCTACTACGCGGAGATTCCTCAAACGCAGTATGGTAATCCTCCCCTGAGTGCGCTCGATCATATTCGACATCTTTTCTACAAAGAGACCGTGGTCAACGTTTTGGGATTACCTGGCGGCCTGGATACCTGGCTTTTCAGAAATACAGAAAAAGTCATGGAATGGGCTATCAGCGCACGAGATGATTATCATCCGCAGATGACGGATTCAGATTTTTCAGTTATTCACCCCCTTTTCGTGGACATCCTCGACTACCTGGATGGAGCGCCAAATGTGCATATAGATACATCAGATGGGATTACTGCTGATCCTGTAATCTCCCAGGTCGCGCTGCTTTCGGTTACCCCTGCACAAGTGCAAGGGACAGAGTTGGTAAATAACCCTCCCGGCTATCTGGATCATGTTCAGTTGCACGTGAAAGGCGTAGTGGATGCTCCCGATGCAACACCGCAAATGCGTACACTTGGCAACCAGATTATTGCCGCACTGAATAACCACGTGAAACCATGGTTACAACAGATAAGAATATACGCACAGCAACTTGTCAAGATGGATAAGTTTCACTTATCACAACCCGCAACACTGACCTTGCTTGATAAGATGCTGTCCTATGCTACCTTTGCCTATATCGGTCAACTCGATCCCAATGCCAACAATGTAGTACCTGGAGTTTTGCAGGCACACTACATGATGCAACAGCTTGCGACCCTGACCATTACGCCGCAATTACCGCGAACTATTTGAAGAGAATACGCGGGTGAAGCAGGTGCGTTCAACCTGCTTCCAACTGCTGCTCAAGAACAGGACGTCATCTGAAAGGAACAATACTGTAGCATGGGACTGGAACAAATTGGTAAATATGAACTGCTAGCGCGTCTGGGACAGGGGGGTATGGGTGAAGTATGGAAGGCTCGCGATACGCAACTACGACGTTACGTAGCAATAAAGCTCCTCCATGCAGATTTACAGGCCAATCCCGATTTCGTCGCACATTTCCTGCGTGAGGCTCAATTTGTCGCCTCCTTGCATCACCCCAATATTGTGCAAGTTCACGATTTCCAACTCATTAACACGCAAGGCTCGAACGTTAAGGCGTACATGGTAATGGACTACATTGAAGGTGGAACCCTGGCTGACTACGTTCGTAACACTGTTTGCAAAGGGTCCTTCCTCCAGGCAACCGATATCGTTTATCTCTTTGCGGCAATCAGTCTTGCCCTGGACTATGCTCATCAGAAAGGGATGATCCATCGCGATATCAAACCCGCCAATATTTTGCTGGACAGACCGACCACTGCGGACACATCTCTGGGTGAGCCAATCCTCAGCGACTTCGGCATCGCCAGATTGCAAGGAACAGGCACTTCGACCCTCACCCGTGATTTGATTGGTACCCCTCTCTACATTTCACCAGAGCAAGCGCAAGGTCACGACGTGACCTTGCGTTCCGACCTCTATTCACTGGGCATCGTCCTGTACGAAATAATGACCGGTACCACACCTTTTAAAGGCAATAACCCTATCGCTATCATGATGCAACACATGAATGAAAAACCGACCTCGCCCGCGCTCATCAACCCGAACATCCCTCCTGCACTCTGCGCAGTCATATTACAGAGCATCGCCAAAGACCCGGACGCACGTTTCCCCAGCGCCACTGCTATGACGGCGGCAATCGCCCAGGCGCTTAACCTCCCAACGCCTGCAAGCTTGAGCAAACCGGGGAGTATAAACAATGAGAATGGTTACAATCCCCTCCAACCATTGACCAGCGTTTCCGGCGGACACCATGAATCGGGCCATGGCACAGCAACACCGCCCATACCATTTGTACCGGCACAGCCAAAACGTCCCAGGCGCAAAGCTCTCTCTGTCTATGCTGCCATAATAGCCGGTATCATACTTCTGCTGGTTGGTATAGGTGCATTCACAGCGTTCCCACGACTTTTCTCACAGAGTATCACCACTACACCAACTTCACTGGATGTCGTCATAGGACAAATTAGCTTTGTTCATAGCGCGAACGCTCCCCGCAATACTTTCGACCAACTGAAAATTAATCTCAATCATATTGCTCCCCCCCCTGCTAACACAGCGTATTACGCCTGGTTAGTGAATTCCAACAGCCCGGAAAGTGCATTCCCCCCTCGTTGGCGATTACAGTTCTCCAACGGCTCCCTACATAGCCCCCCCAACAATTACAGCTCGCCAAATTATCCTGACCTTTATACCCACAATGATCAGTTTATCATCACTGTTGAGAGTATCACCAACGTGCCTGTCGTTCCCGGCAAGCCCATCTATTATGCCGTCATTGCCCATACATCCTCCTCGTCTCCTACCTTCGCTGTCAAGCAGTGTCCAGCAAACAGCTCAAATGCCTCGGCGAGTCCTTGCAGCTAATACTCTTCATGTACATCGCCATCACATTTGCAAGTGTGTTCATCACACTATACTCTCATCGCAGAGGCGATTATGAACCTGGCGAGAAGTGGGGACATGAGTTCTGTCAGCAGAAACAGACTCCACACCCTACCTTTGCGGAGATTATAATCATAGAAAAGGTTCTTCCAGGGCTTTTTCGCAACATAGTGTCCGAACGCGAATTCAAACAGCATTGTCAGACCAATCCACCAGCCACCGATAAGAAGTAACCTTGTCATGTCCAATTGAGCCACCTTCTGCTTTAGCATAAAAAAAGCCAGGCAGAAAAAGGCACCAGAAGCAAGAGCCGTACTGATTTGGTGCGCATGCAGTTCTCCCACTTTAGGGCGATAGACTTTTTCTCGTATCGCTCCGTTGAGGATGGCTACAGGCACAAAGAACGCCCAGGTGAGTAAGACACGGGCAAGCAAAAATGATTTCATAGCGCTATTCCTCCTATGGAAGTGCCAGGTAAAAGGTGCTGCCTTGCTCCTCAACCGACTCGAACCAGATGCGTCCGCCATGAAGCTCGGCCAGTTCCCGACTGAGATAAAGCCCCAGGCCAGTTCCCGAAACCCCGTATCTGCGTGCATTATCCGCTCGCATGAAACGACTGAAAATGCGTGCCTGTTGTTGCGTCGGAATGCCGATGCCGTAGTCACGAACGCTCAGTATTGCTCCATATGTCTCCCCTTGCTGTAACGTTACCTCAATTGGGCCACCCTGGGGGCTGTACTTGATCGCATTCCCCAGCAGATTGATGAATACTTGCTCTAGCCGCTGGGGGTCTGCATCCACGACCATGTGCGGCAATGTTGTGTGCAAAGAGAGGTGGTGACGCTCGCTGGTTATTTGCAGGCGCTTGATGACGCGCTGAGCTAACGCCACCAGATCGGTCGGCTCACGCTGCAACGCAAGTCGTCCTGCTTGCAGACGGGTCACATCTAAAAGATCCTCGGTCAGATCGCTCAGACGCAGCGCGGCTTGCTCAATCTCTCGCACTGCTTCCAGTTGCCAGTCAGCCAGCGCTGTTCCTCTCCCTCGTGCCGATTGCATCGCCAGCGTTTGAGCAAAACCCTGCAACGCTGCAAGCGGTGTGCGCAATTCGTGGGCTGCTATGCCAATGAACTCATCTTTGAGGGCTTCCGCTTCCTTTAAAGCTGTAACATCCTGAAAAACGACAAGCGCCGCCGGTTCCGCGGCATCACCCTCTTCGTTTGTGGCTCCAGCTAGAGTCATACCCAACCTGGAAACATCGAGAGCAACGGCATTCACCAGCACGGGCAGCGTCGTACCGTCTGCATGACGAATAATCTCCTGCTGCTGGTAGATCATTTCACCTTGCCGCACCGCCCGTATGATCGCCAACTGCTCTGAGGTCAACGGTTGACCATCCAATCCCAGTAGACGAATTCTATTGGATATCAGGAATGCCTCCAAAGGCTGCCCGCGCTGCCATATCGCCCCCCACAACGTTGTTGCGGCACGATTCGCCAGAATCAGGCGAGCGTTTGTGCCACGCACGAAGTAGACGCTGCTGGGCAATTCATCCAGGATCAGTTGCAGTAAAGCCAGGCGAGCTTCCGTTTCAGCATGCATCTGCCGTTCCATCTGTTCCAGGCGGCGGCGTTTGGTCACATCACGAACAATGCCGACTGCCCCGATAACCTTTCCCTGTTGATCGAGCATGGGTGCGCCACTGACACTCACCTGCAACTCTCGTCCATCCAACGAGCGCAACAGGACATCCATCGCATTTCGCTCCTTGAGAACTTCCCCGTGCATAATACGCTGCATCGGCCAGTCTTCTCGTGAGAGTGGGTGGCCTTGTAAATCTCGCACAGTGAGCAGTGAAAGCCGTTCCTCCAACGAATGAGTAGCAAGATCAACCGCCCCACCAGGTATAAACAACTCGTCTGCTGCTTTATTCATCTGGATAAGCTGCCCTTGCCGGTCGTAAACGAAGACGCCATCAGCCATCGCTGCAAAAACCGCTTCTAACTGGCTGATGCGTTCAGCAAGAGCTTGCTCAAGCTGCTTGCGTTCGCTAATGTCAGTCCCGCTGCCAATACACTCATACACGCAGCCTGTCTCATCCTGTACAGGCATTATCCGTAGGTGGAAGATACGATAGACGCCATCATGCCTGCGGATACGAGCTTCATCTTCAGCTATCTGCCGAGTTGCGATTGCCCGTAACCAGACCTCTTTGATATGTTCACGATCATCAGCATGAAAGGCTTGCAGCCAATCCCACCCCTTGTAGTCGGTTGGTTCCAGTCCTGTGAACGCTTGCCAGCCAACACTGTCTTCTTCCAGCGTTCCATCAGCAGAGGTAATCCAGAGAAAATCTGTTATGGCTTCAGCTAAAGCGCGAAAACGGGCATCATCAGTAGAGACCATCTCCTGTTTATGCTGTATTGCATCACGTTTCATAGTAAAACCTTGTCAAATAATGATGAGCTGTAACTCTTCCTCTTTACTGGATAACCCATAGCATGTCACCCTTTAGCATGGCCCATACATCTCACAGCAGTATCACTAAAGTAGTATGTTTTCTCACAAAATGCTCACAATAAAAGCCCATCCACAATTGAATTTTCGAGAAATCAGCGCTTACATTCAAATTTGTAAGTATATTGTGATATCAGAGATATCATTTGTGATGAAGATGTGCGACAAAGATGAAATACTATCTAAGGATAGTGAGAACCTCCTGCAAGGTAGGTAGGAGACAGTGAAGGAGAGAAAACGATGCCAGCGAAGAAAACCACTGTTGTGGTTGCTGATGATGACCCACATCTGCTGCGCCTGATAGAGTGCAACCTTCAATTTGAAGGGTATGATGTGCTTACCGCCAGCGATGGACAGCGAGCGCTTGAACAAGTTGCAATCCATTCTCCTGATCTAGTTATTCTCGATGTCATGATGCCCTATCTGGATGGGTTTACAGTTTGCCAGAAGGTGCGCGAATTTTCGATGGTTCCCATCATTATCGTTACAGCACGTGGACGAGATCAGGAGAAAACCCATGGACTCGACCTGGGGGCCGACGATTATCTTACCAAACCTTTCAATGTGGAGGAACTGCTTGCTCGTGTGCATGCCGTCCTCAGACGCGCTCAATTTCACGGCGATGAGGCTGCTAGCAACGGGCAGCCAACATCTACCATCGGCGATGTGTCCATTGACTATGTTCAGCATCTGGTCAAACGTGCTGAGCAGGAGATTCTGCTCACCCCCATCGAGTATCGTCTTCTGGCCTACCTGGCAAAACATGCTGGCCGGGTCGTGACACAGGATCATTTGCTGGAATATGTCTGGGGTGTTACGTATCTCGGTGAAAGCCATTTGCTTCAGGTCAACATTAACCGCTTACGGCACAAACTAGAGGTTGACCCTGCTCATCCACATTATATCCTCACCAAAGCAGGCGTAGGCTATCTCCTTTCTACGCAATCCAGCCTGACCGCACCGGTGCAATGAGCTTGCCATCAGCGTCGCATACCGGCATTTCAAAGCCCAAGATGGATAATATCCTCTTTTCACGTTTGCTCCAACCTCGCGAAGCAGGCTCAAAATAACTTGAAATGGTTTATTGAGACGCATTTGTGTCACCTTTGGACTGCTATGAGATTAATCAGTGAAGGCAGGACTGTATAATACAAGATGGACATAATAGAGTGTTTCTGAGTTAAACGTGAAAGTGACGCAAGCCTTGTACATGGCGGTGTGAGGTTTGCTCGAGGAGTAAGACCATGAATGAACAAGAGATTCCTATCAAAGATCAAGAAGGACCGTTGTTAGACGGACACAACACGGCTGTAGCTCCAGGAGAAAGAGGAGGAACGCCACCAGAACCTGATGCTTTCGCAAGCCGGCAGGCAAGACCGATTACCCCTCCATCTTTCGGACAACCTGTACAGCCGCCCCCCTGGCAGGTTTATCCTCCCACAACTCCTTCGCCATGGAATAGGCAGCCCGGACAGTACTATCCGCCTTATCAGAAGAGGCCAGCACGCTGGCCCTGGGTTATCTTGACCTTCTTCCTGTTGTTCCTGCTGATCATCGGTGGTGCATTTGTCCTCTTCAGCGTAATAGGATACACCGGGTTCAGCAGCACCACCATTGAAACACAGAACTTCACAATGACCGCCAACCCGACGCTCGTCCTGAACAACGATACAGGCTCCTTTCATGTCCGTGCGAGCAGTTCAAATAATGTCATCACGATCCAGGCCACAAAGCATAGCAACCCGTGGACGAATCCCAGTGACATTAGCGTAAACTACACACAAAACCAGGCGACTAACACCCTGACCGTCAATATTGACAGGCACAACAACGCTACGTTCTTCACCTCTCCAAGTGTTGACTTTGACGTGGCTATCCCAGCATCGGCTACCCTTCAACTCAAGACGAACACCGGCAGCATTGATGTGACTGGCGTTAGCGGTGAGATGGTTCTCACGAGCAATACGGGATCAATACAAGTGACAAGTGGAACGGTGAGCGGGAATACCTCATTGACCACCAATACTGGTTCTGTCACCTTCAACGGAGCGATTGATCGCAACGGCACCTATAACTTCGGGACAAACACAGGCTCGGTCAACGTTACGTTGCCAGCCGCGAGTGCCTTCCACGTGAATGCCTCGACCGATATTGGCTCGATCAACACGAACTTCTCAGGTATCTCCGTGCAGCATAATCAAGCTATTGGCGCGAGTGCCTCTGGAGATGTGGGCAGTTCCCCACGAGCAACGATAACCTTGAAAAGCAATACCGGCTCCATTAACCTCTACCAGAGTTGAGTGGAAACGGCATGATTGATCCGACCAGGCTGCGCTTCACTTTCAATCGGAAGCCAGCAGGTGATGCACGAGATTGGACAGCGATCCGCGCCTGGGCAAACAAGCTTGCTGCATTATTGCAAACGAAAAAGCAAGATGCCAGAGCAGCATCAATGATGTGAGAGCAAGATGATGGTCACTTGTGTTTCACTCTGTTCTGATTGACCATCATGCATCCTTCCAATCCAGTTGCAGAAATCGCTCGAGGAGATGAGAGCGCCAGACCCAACGGACAAGAATAGCCCAGGCAATAGCAACACCACCCATAGAGAGATAAATGCTCCCATCAAGGGCGGTTAGTTCGAAGAAGGAACTCAAGGGAGTAATCGCCAACAGGCCAGCATAAGCGATTAGCAGGCCAAGAGCGAGCAAGGAGGGACGCCAATCCCCTCCCAGTTTGCTGCCCCCTACCCAGATTTTGCTCGGCGGTTCAACAAAGGGGATGAGCAGAAGCCCACCAACGATAGTGAAGGTGGTCAGGGCGCTCTGAGCCACGGGTAGTTGAGCCGTAGAAGAAAAAGTTGCCAGGTACACGCCTAACGCCACGAGGCTGAGTGTCATTGCTGCTGGCAACACAAAATGGAGCAAAGCAGCAGGAGTACGCTTTTGCTGAAAAGGACCAGGTCTGGCCCATGATGCCAGCGCCAGAGCGGGAATACCCTCGGTAATCAGGGTTAGGATGGCATTTTGCCTGGGGACAAAGGGAAACCCATCCACGATCATGATCGCGATTAGCAAGACAATCATATAGCTGACGCGCGTTAAGAAGAGCTTCAAGATGTTGTGCATCCCATGCTGGATGCGCTGTCCCTCTTGAAACATCCTGGGGAGCGCCGCGAAGGAGTCCTCTAGCAAGACGACATCTGCCACGCCTCGTGTGGCGGAACTGCCGCTCTGCATCGCAATACCCAGGTTGGCCTGCTTGAGAGAAAGCACGTCGTTGACCCCATCACCAATCATGGCGACCGTGTGTCCGCGACTACGCAGTGCTTGCACCAGGTGCGCCTTCTGTTCAGGCGTAATGCGCCCAAAAACAGAGTGGTCTTCTGCGACTTGCGCCAGTTGAATAGTATCCATTCCAGTCAACGCCTCCCCGGAAAAAGTACCCTTGCTCGTCGAGAAACCAGCCTGCTTCACCAGTGCAGCGACGGTATCCGGGTGATCGCCGGAGATGACCTTGAGTTGTATGCCTGCTTGCGCAAAATCGGTCAAGGTCTTGCTAGCCTCGGTGCGCAATTGGTCACCCAGGCTGACGACCCCCAGTGGGATGAGATCGGACGGCAAGGCGGGCTCCTCATGGTCGTACAATGGAACCGCGTCGCGACGGGAAGCAAACAAGAGAACCCGCCGCCCTCGTGCGGTTTCTGCCGCAATGCAGGTTTCCAGTGCTTTTTCCTCCTTTTGGGATAAGGACACATGCAGCATTTCCGGCGCTCCCAGCACATAGGTACCCTGCATTTCTGCTTCATCAAATGTCAGCGCACTCCACTTACGCACAGAAGAAAAGGCAACCTCTTCTCCCACATGGCGACGTTGTCCATGACAGGCCGCGGCTATCGCCGCACTGGTGGCATTGCTCGCCGTGAGACTGGCGACATAATCGCCGAGCAAACGACGCAGTTGAGCCTCTTCTATCTGCACAGGATAAAGCTTTTCAAGCAGCAAGGCATTGGCCGTCAACGTACCCGTCTTGTCGAGACAAAGAATATCAACATTGCTCAGCGCCTCGATGGCGTTGGCCTGTTGCACCAGCACACCTTTGCCCACCATGCGCACGGCTCCCAGAGCATAAGCCACACTGGTAGCAAGCAACAGCCCTTTGGGAACAATACCAATGACAACCACAGCCATTTTTACACTGTTAACCAACGAAATCCGGTTATCTCGCACAGCGAGTACTAACAGAAGTTCCAGAAAAAGGGCGACCAGTAGCATCACCTGAAGGATGACGCTGATCTGCCGCTGGAGTGGCGTAGAGACACGGCGAAAAGCCCGTGCGCCCAGCGCAAGTTGATTGGCAAGGCTCTCGTTGCCAACTTTCTCAGCCTGACAACGGGCGCTGCCACTGATACAGAAACTGCCCGAATAGAGCCAGTCGCCTTTACCCTTTGGGACGAGATCGGACTCACCAGACAAGAGCGCTTCGTCCATTTCCAGCCGATCATCGCTCACCACTGGCCCATCAACGACGATCTGATCGCCCGGACGCACGATCATGATATCTCCAACCACCAGTTCCGCTGGATCAACCAGTCGCTCTTGCCCATCACGCATGACCGTCGTTTTGGGACGCATTAACAGTGTGATACGGTCAAGCACCTGCTTGGCGCGGATTTCCTGCACCGTTGCGACCAGGACATTGAAGAAGGCGACGCCGACGGAGATTAGCGCATCAGACACCTGTCCCAGCAAGATTAAAGCGATACCGAGCGCAAACATGATGATGTTGACAGAAACGAAGAGATTTTCCCAGATGATTCGCCAGTAAGACCGGCTACTCTTGAGGGGAAAGACATTTCCCAATCCATTTTTTCTGCGCTCTTTCGCATCTGTTTCTGAGAGCCCTTGCACATTGAAAGGGCTTCCCACCAGTTGCGCTTCTTGTTTTGCCTGATCTGCGGACATACATGCTCCTTGCTGCTCTCCTCGACAAGCATAGCTTTTCCCCTTCACAAACCTCTCTCAACCAACAAAGAGCATATCACTACCTAGTCACAAACCTCTCTCAACCAACAAAGAGCATATCACTTCCCAGTCACAAACCTCTCTCAACCAACAAAGAGCATATCACTTCCTAGTCACAATGGTCAAGAGCAGCCTTAGCAGACCTTTAATCTCTTCGCACTGCTCTTCTGCGTCCGGGTTATAGAACAAGGGCTGGCTGAACAAGGGGGAATCCAGCATCCGTCCAGGCGGTCGTCCCCCCCTGGATATTGATGACACGCATACCCTGACGCTCAAGCAAACTGGCCGCCATACTGCTGCGGTTGCCGCATTTTCGTTGCCAGCGGTGTCATACCGGGCAACATGCCGAGGATATTGGGCATCGGAACGGGCATAGCGGGATTGGCGATAGGCGCAACTTGTAGTTTCTCCGCGCCCCCTTTCTTGAGGATATTTAAGCCATAGAAGGTGAAGAAGATACTCACCTCCGCGTCCATCGCGGCCGCTGTCGTGGCGAGAATTAAGGGCGGGTAGGCCATATCCAACGCCCCTTTCGAGGCGATGATAGCAACTTTGCGCTTCGCAGGGTCACGCTTCATCGCGTAGGCAACACGCTCTTTGACAAGCTTTTCGAGGCGTTCGTTCACCATCGCCTCAATTTTCTACTGGAGAATAGCTCTGGCTTATGGCAACGAATCAGGGAAAAGGTGTCTCATTGAAAACGGGACGCAATTCTTCGAGGGCGTTTGTCCCACCGTTTTTATCACCATGACGGCGCAACGTCACGCGATACGAAACGCGGTCGGTGCGATAATAGCGATTCTGGATATACACTGGAACGTTGCCACTCGTGTAGGATACGCGCTGAATGAGCAGCAAACCCGTGCTTGTTGGGACATTGAGATGGTGAGCCTGTTCTGCGGTAGCAGTTGAAGCCGATATATGAAAGACGCCCATTTCAATCGGGATGCCATAACGTGTCTCCAGAATATGGTAAATTGTCTCATGTGCCAGTTCCGTTTCAGACAGCAGCAGACCAAAACGCAATGGGAGCCACGTCGTATCCCAGGCGATGGGGCGGCTATCGGCAAGGCGCAGGCGGTCTATACGCATGACTTCCTCTCCTACCGCCATATGCAACGCTGTCGCGATAACAGAATTTGACGCTTCCCGCTTGACGCCGCGCACCTGGGACGAGGGAGCGAGTCCCGCCAGTTCCATATCTTCGACAAAATCGGTCAGGCGTACCAGTTCATGCTCAATGTTACACTCCGCGACGAAGGTTCCTTTGCCATGTTTGCGTACCACGACTCCTTCGCTCTCCAGTTCACTCAATGCCTGACGTACCGTAATACGACTCACGCCATAGCGTTGTATCATCTCTGTCTCAGAAGGGAGGCGGTCTCCCGCATGGTAAACGCCACGCTCAATCTCTGCTCGCACGTTTTGTTTGAGCTGGTAGTACAACGGGATAGGCCCCGGCGTGAGATATTCTACTTCCATGAAACACCTGCTGCGATTCTGCTTTTCTAAATATTCTAACGTCATGTGACTATGTAATGTCTTCCCCTGTATTATAAACGCTTCTGTATGATTGGGCAAACGTGGCTATTTTCGACAGATATTGACTTTATAACTATGAAGTAATATAATATCAAATATGTCGTCGAGTGAGCGGCCCGTCAATCTTTCGCCAGTGAGAACACCCCGCGGGGAGAACTGCTGCCAAATTGGCATGGGAAGCTTGCCACAAGAAGTTTTAGTAATGAAAGTGAAAAAGTAAAACATGTTTCAGCGATTGTTCCAAAACAAGAACAGTGTCCCATCCATTCCTGCAACAGAGGCCTGGAAACGGCTCTCATCTCAGGACGCAAAGCCAGTACTGATTGATGTACGGGAAGAGTGGGAATACCGGGGAGGTCATGCCAGGGGCGCAAAGAATATTCCATTAAGCCAGTTGTCGAAGCGTGTACAGGAGATTCCTGAGGACCGCGAAATACTCTGCATCTGCCAAAGCGGACACCGCAGTATGCAGGCCGCGCAATTTTTGCAGCAGCAGGGCAGAAATAACGTGATCAATATTTCAGGTGGAACCTCGATCTGGCGATTACATAAACTGCCGGTAGAGTGATTTGTGGAGGTAACAAGTGTGTCTGATACTTTATGCATTTTTTCGTCATTTAGCTTATTATGACGACATATTGACATGAAGCATGAGATAGATTATACTTCAAAAAGATCACCGATACCGTTTGCAGAGCAAGCCAGTGTACTATCCGAATGACACCGCCGCATCCGGGTTGACCAGTTTTATGGCGGTATGAGGTAGAGCGCGATGCAAATCGAACAATTTTTTCTGGATGGGCTTGGTCATCAATCATACTATGTGGCTGATGGGAAAAGTGGCTTTGCCGCCGTTGTTGATCCACGACGTGATGTGGACGTGTACGTGCAAACTGCTAATCGCAGCAATGCCCGGATCACACATATCCTCGAGACCCACATTCACAATGATTACGTGACCGGCGCACGTGAACTCGCGGCACGAACCGGTGCGGTGATTGTCGGAAGTGCAGAAGGACACATTCTCTACGAGCATCAAGCGGTGAAGGATGGTGACCGTCTGAACGTTGGTGAACTGACCTATCAGGTGATGGCAACGCCGGGCCACACGCCAGAACATGTCAGTTATGTCCTGTACCAGTCGGACAGTACTCAGCCTTACGCGGTCTTCAGCGGCGGTAGTATGCTGGTTGGTGGAGCGGGTCGAACCGATTTACTCGGAGCCGGTATGACCCTGACGCTCACGCGCCAGCAGTATGCCTCGTTACGGCGCATGCTGGAAACGCTCCCCGGCAGTGTGCTGGTCTATCCTACACATGGCGCGGGTTCTTTCTGTGCTGCCAGCGCGGTTTCCAACACACGCAGCACGACAATTGGACAGGAACGGCTTGCCAGCCCTGCCGTTCAAGCCACGTCCGAAGAAGATTTCGTGCTGAGGCAACTGGCCGGGTATACGGCGTATCCGCATTACTACAGCTACATGCACGATATCAACCAGGCGGGGCCGCGTATTCTTGGCTCGCTTCCCGAACCCGCGCCTTTCTCGCCTCAGACCGTGCAGGCGCGGATGCGTGCCGGTATGCCCCTGGTTGATGGGCGTTCGCGCACAGCTTTTGCCCGCGAACATGTGCCAGGATCACTCAATATTGAACTGGATAGCTCGTTTGGCACCTATGTCGGCTGGCTGTTACCTTTCAACGTTCCTTTGATGCTGTTGATCGAGGACGAGGATGGGCAACGTGAAGCGGTTGTGCAACTTGTGCGTATTGGCTACGAACAGCCGCAGGGCTATCTGGAAGGCGGCATCGCAAGCTGGAAAGCTGCGGCGCTTCCCGTTGAGAGCTTCGAGCGCATTGACATTGACACACTCCACAAACGCTGGTCGCAGCGTTCCCCCATGACCATTGTGGATGTGCGGCGTGATGACGAATGGAGTGAAGGACACATTCCCGATTCGCAGCATCTGCATCTGGGCGAATTGTCACAACACCTGGACGAGGTGCCGCGTGACAATCCCATTGCCGTTATCTGTCGCACCGGGCATCGTGCCAGCATTGCTGCCAGTATGATTGCCGCAACAGGCAGACAGGTCATCGCCGTACAAGGTGGTGTACCAGACTGGTCGGAGCGCGGCTTGCCAACCGAGACCGGACAGGCTGAACCCGTCGTTCACCATCATCACGATCATACTCACGCTCATCCGTAATGGTTGTTTGGGATACAAAAGCGCGTCTTGTTGGCAGGCACTACTAGTAGTTGTTTTACCACGCTTTCCATACCATCTAACGTGACATGCTATATATCCAGAATGAACCGGGGCAGGTACTCATAAAATACTTCCTTGCAGGTGTATATGCGTACCTGCCCCTGGTTTATCGGCCCACGAATTTTACCGCACGTTTTTTGAGACGTGCCACGCTGATCAGTGTTACAGTGGAGCAATGGCGTTTCTTACTATTTATTGTTAAGGAGAGGAAACCATGAGCAGTCGTGCGGTCAACACAGAACATCATCGTATCGTCATTATTGGTGGAGGCAGCGCCGGTATTTCCGTCGCGGCCCGCCTCTTCCGTGCGCTCAAACGCCCGGACATCGCGATCATCGAACCATCGGAAGATCACTACTACCAGCCATTATGGACATTGGTCGGAGGGGGAGTGTTCCCAAAAGAACGCACCCGCCGGGCAGAAAAAAAATTCATTCCACATGGTACCACCTGGATTAAAGAGCGTGTTGTCGAGGTTTGCCCTGGCGATAATAATGTCGTCACCAGCGGAGGGCGCACGGTCGAGTACGACTATCTGGTTGTTGCCGCCGGTATCCAAATAGACTGGGGCAAAATTAAGGGGCTGGAAGGTCATTTACGGCAGGGAGGACTGTGTACCAACTATGATTACGATCAGTGCGAAGGCACCTGGGAGACGATTCGCAATTTTACCGGCGGTGATGCACTCTTCACGCAACCCAGTTCGGGTATCAAATGTGCCGGTGCGCCCCAGAAGATTATGTATCTTGCCGACGACCATTTCCGTAAAGCGCATGTGCGTGATAACACGCACATTACCTTCATTTCCGGCACGCCCGCTATCTTCTCGGTGAAGGAATATGCCCAGGTACTGAACCAGGTCATCAAACGTAAAGGCATTGATACGCTTTTCAGGCACGATCTCATTGAAATTCGCCCCGACTCCCATGAAGCGATTTTTAGAAGCCTGGCGGACGGCAACGAGGTCGTCATGCACTATGACATGATGCATGTGACCCCCTTCATGAGTGCGCCGGATTTCATCAAACGCAGTCCATTGGCCCAGACTGCCGACGGTCCGACGAAGGGGTATACAAAAGTAGACAAAAACACGCTGCAAAATCCTGACTTCCCCAACATCTTCGCCATCGGCGACTGCTCTGCACTGCCCACCTCAAAAACGGGTGCAGCTATTCGCAAACAGGCACCTATCCTGGTGAAAAACCTGTTGAGCCAGATGCGCAATGAAACCTCCTCGCTTCCCGCGAGCTACGATGGCTATACCTCCTGTCCGTTGGTCACGGGCTATGGACGGCTGGTGCTGGCCGAGTTCGATTATGATCTCAAGCCAAAGGAAACGTTCCCATTCAACCAGGCGCAAGAACGGCTCAGCATGTACTGGTTGAAAGCGTATGGTCTGCCAGCCATGTACTGGTATGGCATGTTGCGAGGACGAATGTAAGGCTGCTTCGCGTGTACGAGCAGGTGGCACTGGTGATATGATGTGCGTAAGGTAGTGAGGTAAGTACAACCGATGCCCCCAAGGAGCTTATGCTCACTGCATCGAATCATCAAGCATACAAAAACTAGACACAGGTCTCATAGATGGTTCGCGCTCTGCCTCCTTCGATGGCAGGTCGCGAACCATTGTGTCTAGAACTGGTACGGAGGAGATAGATAGAGTTATGAACAAGCCAGAAGTCATCGTTGTTGGTGCCGGGCCGGGTGGGCTGGCAGCCACACATGCTTTACTAAACTCAGGACTGGTGAATGTCACCTTGATCCAGAAGACAGGGAACGCCCACTATCTTCCTGGTATCTTGCCCGTTCTGCTAGGACTGCGCCCGGTTTCGCAGTACTATCATCCAGTCACACTGCCTCAGGTGCATGTCATAGCAGGCGAAGTAACGGGGTTGGCGCATGGTAATGCTCAGCTTGCTGATGGAACAACGTTGACAGCGGATGCCGTGATTGCCGCGCCGGGTCTCTCGACCGATGCCACGAGCATGCCAGTCGGGCAGCGCAGTTTTCCCGTCTGGGAACTGGCGGCAGCCGCCGGAGCGCAACACGCGATACACGCACTTACGAGCGGTCGCCTTGTCGTCGCTATTGCTGCTCTGCCGTATCGTTGCCCACCTGCTCCATATGGTCTGGCTATCTCGCTCAAAGCTCTATTTCAGGCACGCGAGCAGCCAGTCGAGGTAATACTTGTGACACCTGAAGAACGTCCATTGCAGGCGCTTGGCGAGCGTGTGTCGAATTTTCTTGAATCGCTGGTTACTACCGGGCAGGTTACATTAGAGACCGCCTTCCACATGGATAACGCCGCCTGTCGTGACGGCATGCTGGTGGCCGCTGACGGTCGTCATATGAGCTATGACCTGGGCCTGTTCGTGCCTCCTCACCGACGCCCAACTTTCCTCGATGCGTTTCCCGGTAATGGAGCGCTGGTTCAGGTAGATGCACAACAACGTACAGCTATGGATCGCATATGGGTGGTGGGTGATGTCGCGGCAACCACACTCCCCAGAGCAGCGGGCGCGGCGGAGGCACAGGGACGCACGGCAGCAGCCTCCATATTGGCAACGCTTGGTCTGGCGGAACCACAAACACCTGTTTTGCCCACCCCAAATTGCTACATCTGGACCGGACAGGAACGCGCCGCTCGCATACAACTGCACTTTCCGCACGGGCTTCCTCCACAGGGAAAACCGGAGATTTCTCTGGATGCGCCGGATGAGGCGTTATTGGCCGACGCCTTGAATGCCCCTTTGCAATGGCAAAAACAGCTAAGGCAGTAGAAACATGAATCTACATCAGTTGCGTATCTTTTGTACAGTCGTGGAGCATCGCAACTACACGAAGGCCGCCGATGCCCTCTTCATGACGCAACCCGCCGTCAGTTTGCAAATCCAGGCGCTGGAGCGCAGTTTGCAGGTCAAATTGCTTGAGCGGGTCAACCAGCAACTCGTTGTCACAGAGGCAGGAGAGGTATTGTACCAGTGTGCGCTGCCCATGCTCAATGCCGAGGAAGAGGCCGAACGGGTGCTGGCTGAACTGAGAGGTGTGGCCCGTGGCCGTCTTGTCATTGGGGCCAACACCACTGGCGGTATGTACGTTGTCCCGCCCGTGTTGGCGGAATACAAAGAGCATCACCCTGACGGTGAACTGCTTTTACAAATTGACGCCACTGACCGTCTCATCGAGCGCGTGCGCCAGGGTATCATTGACCTGGGATTTGCCTGTGGCACTATCGCGCAGCCCGAACTGACCGTTGAAGCCATCGGCATTGATGTCCTGACATTGATCCTCTCAACACGCCATCCACTCGCGTCACTTCCTTCCCTCACCCTGGAACAGGTGGTGGCCCAACCTTTCATTGTCCCTGAGAGTATTTCGCGCACGCGACAATTTATTGAACAAACGATGCGCGAACGTGGCTACACGCTTAAAATTGCCATGCATTTTCAGGGTACAGAGCCGGTGAAAAAGGCCGTCGAGTCAAACCTCGGCGTCGGTATCGTCTCCAGCACCGCTGTTGAACGTGAGGTTGCCGCCGGAGTCCTTCGCGCCATGCCAATCGAGGGGCTGGAACTACGCCGACCGCTCGTCATGTTCTACCGTCATGGCAAGTATTTTGGCCCGATGGCACGCGATTTTATGGACTATGCACGCGCATTTCCCTATCGCTATAAATAAACCTTTATGAAGAATATCAGAAAGATAAATTAGACAAAGGGCATTTTCTCCGGTACACTTGATTTGAAGCACTGAATTTCTGGTTATCATACGGGGTTGCGTTTTGTGACGCACCTGCTATTTTAAAAAAGGGGAGCTTATGACGAAATACGCTTTTGTCATTGACCAGCGCAAGTGTATCGGTTGCCATGCCTGTACTGTGGCCTGTAAAGCCGAACACGATGTTCCCATCGGCGTGAACCGCACATGGGTCAAGTACATCGAACGGGGCGAGTTCCCCAATTCGCGCCGCTATTTCCTCGTCAATCGCTGCAATCACTGCGACGATGCGCCGTGCGTCAAGATTTGCCCGACGAAAGCGTTGTATAAACGTGCCGACGGCATCGTGGATTTCGACTCCAACCGCTGCATCGGCTGCAAATCGTGTATGCAAGCCTGTCCTTACGACGCGCTCTACATAGACCCCAACAGTCACACGGCCGCTAAGTGCAACTACTGCGCCCACCGCACCGAAACTGGCATGGAACCGGCTTGCGTCGTTGTTTGCCCAGAACACGCCATTATCGCCGGGGATATGCACAATCCACAGACCGAGATCGCGCAGATTATCGCACGTGAACCGGTCCGTGTACGCAAACCGGAGCAAGGCACCGGCCCCAACGTCTACTACCTCGGTGCCGATGAGGCGACCATCAACCCCGAAGCCGCCGTGCAGGAGTTGCCGCACATGACGATGTGGGGTACCATGCTCCGACCACATCACGAGCAAGAGAGCACCTTTAATCCCACCGCGTCGCTGCGCACAGAAGAACCATCACGTGTCCTGCAGGAAGCTGTACCGCTGTCAGAGCTACGTCGCAATGGACACAATGGGCGCACACCGGCGACCCTGAATGCGCTCAAACCCTACCAACCGGCAAGCGGCAATCCCACACAGGCACGCATCGTCTACGACACGCCGAAAAACAGCGCTCCCTGGGGCTGGATGGTCTCGGCCTACCTGGGAACCAAGTCCATCGGCGCGGGCGCGATGATGATTGCCGCGTTAGCCCTGGCCCTCTACGGTCTACAAGGAACCCTGAGCGGAACGATGAATACGCTGCTTGGCCTCACCACACCCATCATCGGCGGTCTGTTTATCGCCGCGACGCTGGTTTTGCTTGTCGCCGACCTGAAACGGCCCGAACGCGCTTTATTCCTCATTATCAAGGCCAACCCGACCTCGTGGCTCGTCTGGGGGGGCTATATCCTGGGTATCTTTGGCGCGATTGAGGCGCTGTGGTTTTTCGCAGCCCTTTTCGGCTTTGCTACCTTCCTGCACCTCTTGCTCATTCCCGCAGCCCTCTTCGGCATGGCCGCCGCTGGCTATACCGCTTTTCTCTTCGGTCAGGCCGAAGGGCGCGACTTCTGGCAAAGCCCTTTACTCCTGCCCATTTTGCTGGTACAGGCGGCGTTAGCCGGGTCATCAGCTCTCGGTATGCTGGCCTGGATAGAAGGTGCCGGCACGACGCTCACCACGTTCTTGACGGTCGCACTACTCAGCGCCGTTGGTGTACATGTTCTGCTCATTCTGATGGAGGTCTTCGGCTCGCACAGTAATAGTCATGTCGCAGCATCCGCGCACACGATCACGCACGGGCCATTGTCAAATATCTTCTATGGCCTCTTCATCGCCCTCGGCGTGCTGGTACCGGTGGTACTGTTGATCGTCGCACTGGCTGTACCGGTTGCGCAACCCGTCCTGCTCGGCCTCGCCGGCATCGCAGCACTGGTCGGCCTGTTCGCTTACGAGCATTGTTTTGTCGTTGCTGGTCAGGCAGTCCCGCTAAGCTAATGACTGAAAAGGAATACATCATGACAGAGATACCGTTGCAACAGCATATCGCACCGAATGGCGAGCCGATGACCGTGCGCGATCTGGCTTCTTGTCCGCCACCGGAACGCTGGAACGATTGGATGGAGTACGACGCGAAAGCGTGGCCGCGCAAGGTCGAGCATCACTACGAACTGATTCCCACCATCTGTTTCAACTGCGAAGCGGCCTGTGGCTTGCTGGCCTATGTAGATAAAGAGACCGGGCGCGTCAAGAAGTTCGAGGGCAACCCCTATCATCCCGGTAGTCGCGGGCGCAACTGCGCCAAAGGCCCGGCGACCATCAATCAAGTCAACGACCCGGAACGCATTCTTTACCCCATGAAACGCGCTGGCAAACGCGGCGAGGGCAAATGGGAGCGCACGACGTGGGATGAGGCGCTGGAAACCATCGCGCAAAAGATTCGCGCCGCCATCGTCGAAGATCGCCGCGACGAAGTAATGTACCACGTCGGGCGACCGGGGCATGATGGCTATATGGAGCGCGTACTGGGTGCGTGGGGCGTTGACGCTCATAACAGCCACACCAACGTCTGCTCGTCTTCGGGACGTTTCGGCTATCATATCTGGTGCGGCATGGACCGCCCCTCGCCCGATCATGCCAACGCTCGCTTCATCCTGCTCATCAGCGCCCACCTGGAGACTGGACACTACTTCAATCCGCAGGCGCAGCGCATTATGGAAGGCAAAATGAAAGGGGCAAAACTGGCGGTGATGGACCCACGCCTCTCGAATACCGCCAGCATGGCGGACTACTGGCTCTCAACCTGGCCTGGCTCCGAAGCGGCTGTACTACTGGCAATGGCGCGTATCATCCTCGTCGAAAACCTCTACAACGCTGAGTATATGCGCCGTTGGGTCAACTGGCAGGAATATCTGGCGGCAGAACACCCTCGTGAGCCACAGACCTTTGAGCGTTTCATCGCACTGCTGATAGACCTCTATGCCGCATACACACCCACCTTCGCCGCACAGGAAAGCGGCGTCGCCGAGGAAATGATTATTGACATCGCACGCCAGATCGGTCACGCGGGAACTGCCTTTGCCGCGCACACCTGGCGAGCCGCCAGCGCGGGCAACCTCGGTGGCTGGCAAGTGCCGCGTGCGCTCTGGTTCCTCTCAGTGCTAACAGGTAGCGTCGGCACTCCGGGCGGTACCGCGCCCTACACCTGGAACAAATTCGTTCCCACACCATTCCTCAAACCGAAACCATCCGAAGTGTGGAACGAACTGCTCTTCCCGCCGGAATATCCTCTGGCAAATTATGAGATGAGTATTCTCTTACCTTACTTCCTGCGTGAAGGTCGCGGCAAGGTCTCCGCCTACTTTACCCGCGTCTACAATCCCGTCTGGACAAACCCCGATGGGACAGCCTGGATAGAGGCGTTGACCAACGAAAAGCAGATAGAACTGCACGCGGCCCTGACGCCGACATGGAACGAGACCGCGTGGTACGCCGACTACGTGCTGCCAATGGGGCTGGCAAGCGAGCGGCACGACCTGATGAGCCAGGAGACGCACGCGGCACGCTGGATTGGCTTCCGTCAGCCGGTGCTGCGCTTATATCAGGAACGGCACGGCGAGCCTGTGCAATATACGTATCAAGCCAATCCCGGCGAAGTCTGGGAGGAGGACGAGTTCTGGATTGAGCTTTCATGGCGCATTGACCCCGACGGCAGCCTCGGCATTCGCCGCTACTTCGAGTCGCCCTATCACCCCGGCGAGAAACTGACGATTGACGAGTACTATCAATGGATGTTTGAGAACAGCGTGCCTGGTTTGCCAGAGGCGGCAGCAAAAGAAGGGCTTACTCCGCTTGCCTATATGCAGAAATACGGCGCATTTACCATCCCGGCAGACAAAGCTCCTTTCTACCAGGTGAACGAGCAGAAGGTGAAATCTGAACTCTTGCAAGATGCCGAAATAGATCAACACACAGGCGTCATTCGCCGCGATGGTGTCAATGTTGGCGTCATGGTTGACGGCATCGCACGTGAGGGATTCCCCACGCCATCGCGCAAGCTGGAATTTTATTCGGCGACGATGAAGGAATGGGGCTGGCCCGAAGGAGCAGTGCCGGGCTACACGCATAGCCACGTGCATCCATCGAATATTGACCACACGCAAGGCGAATACCTGCTCATCCCCACCTTCCGTCTGCCCACGCTCATTCACACGCGCTCGCACAATGCTAAATGGCTCAGCGAAATATCCAACGCCAACCCAGTCTGGATTCACCCGGTTGACGCAGCGCGTATCGGCGTGCAGACAGGCGATCTGATTCGCGTCACCACCGACATCGGCTACTATGTCAACCGCGCCTGGGTAACAGAGGGTATACGACCGGGCGTCGTCGCCTGCTCACACCACATGGGACGCTGGCGACTGGCAACCGGCACCGGAGCCGACCGCTGGGCCTCGGCAAAGGTTGATCTGGGGCGCGGCCAGGACGGCATCTGGCGCATGCGCCAGCTCGAGGGCGTGCGCCCATATGAAAGTAAAGACCCAGACTCTGCGCGTATCTTCTGGCGCGAGTCGGGCATTCACCAGAATCTGACCTTTCCCGTACATCCCGACCCTGTCAGCGGTATGCACTGCTGGCACCAGAAAGTCACCGTCACACCCGCACATTCCGGTGATAGCTATGGTGACATTCAAGTTGATCCCGCCAGAGCCCATGCAGTGTACAAAGAGTGGATGGCAATGACCCGACCGCAGACCGACCGCCCAGATAGCTTGCGCCGTCCGCTCTGGATGATTCGCCCATATCGTCCAGCGAACAGCGTCTTCAAACGGGAACCGAGCAAAACCATCTAATCAATTCGCAAGATTACCTGGCGACCACAAGGGTCGCCACTACAATGATACGCACAGTCCTCGCGTATCATTGTAGTGGCGACCCTTGTGGTCAATACATCTCACTTAAGCCTGATAATCTCATCAATGAAAGCCCGTCATTTGGTAGAATTTGAGCGTGTGTAG